>ERZ1292640.389-Hain-H43-02um-R1-389-length-35918-cov-7_pt1 | contig 35918 bp, 32 predicted proteins | sample MGYA00564404_ERZ1292640 | MGnify/ENA primary metagenome ERZ1292640 (study PRJEB36523, sample SAMEA6512636) | groundwater metagenome | collected 2019-01-08 | study: AquaDiva: Metagenomics assemblies of 32 groundwater samples | reverse complement strand
ATGCAAGGAGAAAAACGAGGCAAAGACAATCGTTTTCAACCTTTCCGGGCACGGTTTGCTCGATTTGACCGCGTATGAAGCTTACCTGTCCGGCCAATTGCAGGATGTATAAACTAACCCCAAACCCACATGAAAAATATAGAAAAAACGTCCGTCCGATTCGTTCGTGGGGCGGTGGTCGCGTGCTTGTTCACGCTGATCAGCCTGCTCCAAGCGCAACAATTCTCCGGCCACTATCCGGCCGGTGTCGAAGGCATCAAGGCCGCCTCGCTGCCTCCGCCCGGCTTTTACCTCCGAGACTACAATTTTGTCTATTTCGCGGACCGGAATAAGAACGGGCCGCCCGATTTCGACTTGACGGCCTATATCAACGCGCCCCGCGCGATTTGGATCAGCGATTGCAAGATTTTCGGCGCCAATTACGGCCTGGATTTGATTGTTCCCTTCTACTACTCGGATGTTGAGTTCACCACTCCGGGAGGGCCGGTGAGGGACGACGCTTTTGGCTTGTGGGATATCCAGTTTGAGCCGCTGTTGCTCGCCTGGCATTTCAAGCAGTTCGACCTCGCGGCCGGTTACGCCTTTTGGGCGCCTTCAGGTGATTCCAACCACGATGTCACCCGCCCGGCGCGGCTCGCGAAAGGTTTTTGGTCCAACATGTTCACGGCGGGCGGCACCTGGTTCCCGACCGAGGACAAGACGTGGGCTGTGTCGCTGCTGAACCGCTATGAAATCCACACAGAGAATAGTGATTTCAAGCTGACCCCAGGCGATTCCTACACCCTCGAATGGGGCTTGAGCAAAAGTGTGAGGCAAACCGTGGACATCGGGGTGATCGGATACTATCAGCAGCAAATCAACAACGACCGCGGCGCGGGTGTTGCGGCGCTTGCTGCGGCGGGTCCATATAATCCTCGCATTCACGACCGCGTGGTTGGCCTGGGGCCGGAAATCAATATGTTCTGTCCGAAGATGGGCCTTTTCGTCTCGGCTCGCTACGCGCGGGAATTCGCCGCCGAAGACCGCCCGGAAGGAAACGCCTTTGTTCTGACTCTGACCAAGCGCTTTTAAACTCGCTCGTGCCGCTGAGAGAGCCGGCCGTTCAGTCGGAGGGCGGACGGCCCGCTCCCCAATCCAGGTTGAATACAGAGGGCTTAGTCGCACCGTGAGTCCCTCCGGATGTCACAGCGGTCGGGAGGGCCCGCAGTCGAGGTATAACTGCTCTAGCATGGTTTGGCTTAGCCGAGGTTTGTGGCTGCGATTCTCAGGGACGCGCACGGTGATTTCGCGACCTTGGCCAGAGTTACATCCGTGGGAGGCGCTGTCTTGCCGTTTCTTTGCCGGAAGCACTGTTTCCAGTGGGAATCTCAGCCTGGGCGGGCGCTTTTGTTTGACTTGGCTTCTTCGCGCCACTTAATTGGCGTGAGTTTCTTATGTCAAATCATCGCATTGGAATCATTGGCGGGAGCGGGCTTTATCATATTGACGGTTTTTCCAGCCAGAAATGGGTGAGCGTCAAGACGCCTTTCGGCAAGACATCGGATCAATTCCTGACAGGCAAGTTGGCCGGGCGCGAGGTGGTGTTTCTGCCCCGGCATGGACGCGGCCATCGGCTTTTGCCCAGCGAACTCAATCACCGCGCCAATATCTGGGCGATGAAGAAGCTGGGCGTGGCCTGGATCATCAGTGTGAGCGCGGTGGGGTCACTGCAAGCCCAGTACCGGCCGTGCGACATTGTGTTGGTCGATCAATTCCTGGACCGGACCAAGAAATCGCACGAGCACACTTTTTTCGGACGAGGGATTGTGGCGCATGTTGCGTTTGCTGATCCGGTTTGTGAAGAGCTGCGGCAATTATTGCTCCAAGCAGCGCGGGCTTTGAAAGCGCGGGTTCATGACGGCGGCACTTACGTGAATATGGAAGGCCCGGCTTTCAGCACCCGCGCCGAGTCCAGGGCCAACCGCCAAGCCGGCTATGACGTCATTGGCATGACCAATCTGGGCGAAGCCAAATGCGCGCGCGAAGCGGAAATCGCCTACGCGACCATGGCCATGGTCACGGATTACGATTGCTGGAAAACCGACGAGGCCCACGTGACGGTGGAAATGGTGGTGGGCAACCTGCTGAAAAACGCAGCGCAAGCCAGGGCGATCGTGTCGCGCGTGATTCCCACCATTCCCGAGGCACCGAAGTGGCCCTGCCACGAGGCTTTGAAAAGCGCCATCCTGACCGACAAACGGTTTTGGCCCGGGAAAACGACGGCGGAGTTGAGGATTCTCTTAAAGAAACACCTTTAGAAACGAGGTCAGGTTTTGGCGAGTTTCTCGCCTTTCTCTTTGCTACTCGCGCCCTTTTCTTTGCTTTCGCTCTTCCGGTAATGGCTGGCGTAGTACCGGTTCTGGTAATAGTAGTACGAATAGTAATAGGAGTCTTTGCCCTCGAAGTCGATGTCATTGAGCACCACGCCGACGATATGGATGCCGGCATTCTGGAGGCGCTGCACGGATTTGCGGGCGTGTTCGCGGCGGATTTTGTTGAATTTCGTCACAAACACCACGCCGTCTGACATGGCCGATATGATCAATGGATCACTGACGGCCGAAATCGGGGGACAATCCAGGAGCACGCGGTCATAGCGCGTGCGAATGGCCTGCAGGAATTGCATCATCCGCTTGGAGCCGATTAACTCCGAAGGCGTGGAGGGGACCGCGCCGCAGCAGACGACGTCGAGATTGGGCACATCGGTGGAGTGAATCAATTCATCGACGCTTTGCACTTCATCGGTCAAGTAAGAGGACAAACCCGTCGGGCTGTGGAGTTGAAAAGCCTTGTGGACCGAAGGCCGGCGCAAGTCAGCGTCCACTAAAAGCGTTTTCAATCCAGTCTGCGCAGTGACGATGGCGAGATTGGAGGCGACGAGTGACTTGCCTTCGGAAGGGATCGTGCTGCTGATGGCCAGAATCCGGAATTTATCGGTCTTGTGGGTCAAGGAGATGGTGGCGCGAATGGTGCGGAAACCCTCGGCCGCATTGGATTGGGGATGCAAATGCGCCTGCAGGTCGCGCTCAATAACACTGTTGGTTTTAATATTGGGCACATAACCGAGGAACGGCAGGCGCAGGTAGGTTTCAACATCGTCCTGGCTTTTGATGGAATCGTCCAGGTAACTGACAAAGAACGCCAGACCGAGCGCGACGGCCAGGCCGCCGAACACACCCAAAAAGATGGTCAAAACGATGCGCGGCTTGATCGGCTTCAGCGGCAGTGTTGCATCATCCACGATACGCATGTTGTTGCTATTGATTCTTCCGGTCAACTCGGTCTCCTTCATGCGGGTCAGGACGGTGTTGTAAATCAATTTGTTATTTTCGGCCACCCGCTTGAGACTGTCGTACTTGATTTGAAGTTTGTTCAGTTCGAGTTGGCGGAGTTTCTTTTCTTCCACCACCGCTTCCAGGCTGTCTTCGCGCGCTTTGGCGATATCCGCCTGGTTGCGTAGGGAGTCGATGATATTCTGCGATTCTCGCTGCAAATTCTCCTTCAGTTTGGCCAGCAATTCTTTTTGGCGGATCATTTCCGGATGCTTGTCGCGGTAGCGTTGCTGCAAGGCCGCCAAGGTGGCTTCTTGGATGCCGATTTCTTGCTTCAACCGCTGAACGAGCGGACTGTTGGACACTTCGGGAATCGTGTCCACCAGGGTGCCGGCTTTCAGCTTTTTTTCCACTTCGGTCACGACTCTCTGGGCCTGAATGGCTTCGCTCTGGGCTTTGCTGAGTTCGGCCTGGGATTGGAACAGGGCTAGCCGGGTAATATTCTCGCCCACATCCAAAGATACTTCATTGTAGTTGGTGCGGTATTGAAAGAGCTCCAATTCCGCCCGGTCCACCTTTGCCTGTTGATCTTCCGCTTGGGTTTTCAACCAAGTCACCGCATCGTAAGAGGCCCGCATCTTTTGGTCGAGGTTGTCATCTTTAAACGTCTTCGCCAATTCATTGGCAATTAGCTGAGCTCGCTCGGCCGTGGGATGTTCGACTTTGATGTCCACCAAACGGCTCTGGCGAAGCGGGACGATGGAGATGTCCTTCCAGACGGCCAGGACCTTGTCGCGCTCCTTGGCATAACGCGCATCCTGATCCAGGTTGAGTTTTTTCATCACGGATGCAATCAAGGTGCGGCTTTGCAGGTTTTTGTATTGCGTCTGCAAATAATCCTGTTCCCTGGCATCTACCGAGAACACATCTTTGATATTCAGGACGTTGGCCGATTCGCGATCAATCTGCATGCGGACTATGGCCTGATAAATGGGGGTGGCCTTGGCCAGATAAATGGCGCAGAGCACCAAGATCGAAACAAACGCGGTGATGACCAGCCAGCGCCGCTCCAGAATGACATGCCAGTAATGGCGCAGATTGACGCTTTCCTCAAGAAAGCCGGCTTCGGTTGAGGTCGGAACAGTCTCCATAAAAGCTAAAACATACCTTCCCGGACGTTGATGATGTCGCCCGCTTCGAGATAAATAAACTGTTTTGGATCTTTGATCTCCCTCAATTTATCCCATTTGTAGATTTCGGTTTTGCCGGCACGGGTAAATTCAATCTTGCTCTCGTTAGCCAACCTGGTCAATCCACCGGCCATGGCGATGGCGTCCAGCAACGTCAGTTTTTGTTCGCCTTGAAATGAAATTGCGCCTGGTTTGTACACCTGCCCCAACACCGCGACAGTCCGAATCCGGTATTCTTTGACGTTAACAATAACTTGCGGGTCCACCAAATAATCCTTGTCCAATCCTACCCGAAGAAGGGTCTCAACCTCAGCGGGCGTCTTGTTCTTGACCTCGACATTTCCCAGATACGGAAAGGTGATAGTTCCGCTGGAACTGACTCTGAATTCGCGGCTTAACTCTTTTTCACCGACGACGTCCACGACAATGATATCTTGCGCAGCAATTTTATAATCCTGAATACTGTCTTGCGGAGCAGTTTTGTGATCCTCAGTCGTCTGTCCGATTACGGAGCAAATCTTCGTGAAAAAAAGGAGCAGGCTAAGAGCCGTCAACCGACGTGAGAAAATCAATTCTTTCATAAGTCTAATAACCGATAGCCAATCCTAGGGTAACCCGGTTCACATCATAGTCAATAACTCCTGGAAGGTCACTCCTGAAAGACTCGAAATTGTAGCTCAAGTTAGCCTTTAACCAGAGCCGCAGATCATAGGTCAGGTTTAGGTAAGCTGTGTAGGAATCATCCTTGCGCTCTGCAAAGGCTCCCACCTTTTCGTATTGGTACAGATCATAGACTCCACCCAGAGTGGCTCGCAATTTTCCCGACGTTCCGACCCATTGCACAAGTGACAGGTTGATCATATCTGCCGTGTAGGATTGTTTCAGGAATTGCACAGAAACGTAACCGCGCCTGGAATAACTCAATGCGAGCGATGTCTTTTCCGAAAAGCGTTGTGTGACAGAGGCTTCCACCACCGGCAAGCTTGGCGCGGGCGTGCGGTCACTAAACTCGCGCATCTCATAGCCTGCTTTGACGCTGCCGCTCAACTTCTCGGTAAAGCTTCCGCTGACTCCCAGAAAGCCGCCGATAAACTCGGCGTGAGGCGGCTTGATCGTCACCGGGTCGTTTGGATCCGTCCCCGTCTGGCCATAATAAAGCTCGCCGAAGGCCGAAGTTTTTGGAAAAGCCTGATAAGAAAAGCCGCCGGTGCCGATCAGTGTGTTAGCGTCAGATAGGCCGATGCCTTCCTGATAATCGACAGCGTCATGGCTTCCTCGTAGATAGACGCCCGTCTTGGGGCTGACCGCGTAACGCAACGTGTAGGCGTCATTGAACATGGTTCTATCCACTTTCACGCCACCCAACGAGAAACCTCCGCCCAAGACGCTGGAAAGAAACGCGATTCCATCGTTCCCTTCCACGGTCAGGCGTTTGAATTCGTATTTATTGCGAAACGCCAGCCGATGCTGCTGGGCATTCTGTTCGCTGTTGTCCGCGTAGAAAACATTATCGAACATATAATCGGCCGAAAGGAAATTCCCTTCCAGCTTGCCGAGCTGAACGTTCAGGCCGGGGCTGATGGTGCTGACAATGTCGCCGACTTGATCGTCCGATTTGAAGAAAATGTTATCGTTGTAAGCCTCAGTCATCTCCAATTGCGGGCGCAAAATGACCGGGTCTCGGCTGAAAATCAATATGTCCGAGGCGTCCAGCGCTTGCAGTTGACCCGTGGTCGCGGTGGCAGCAGCCATGCTGGCGGCCAAGGCCAAACGATGGTGGGCGAGGAAAAAATGAAGCATGGATTCTCCTTTAACCTTCAGCCGTGCCAGACCGGGCGCGGGGAATGGATTGCCGTCCGCCTCTGCTGCTCGAAGATTCTCATTCCCCCAGCGACAGGAATCCAAGAACCGGCTGGAACGGCTTTTAACTTCGTTCCATCCGTGAAACGCGCGAGAATAAAATGACAAGGCAAGTTGCAGCGTGCCCGCGATTCAATATCCACAATCCACTAGTCTGTTTTCCTGGTTGCATTCAAGCTGCCAACACTTGCGGCAGCGATCATTAACTTCAACTCCTACAACCTGGCTGACGTTATCTGCTAATTGATTAAGGACTTCCAGATAATTCTGTCCAGAACCGATTTCTGTCCCCGGTTATTCAGATTGCTTATTGAACAGAAGCAATTGCAGGAAAATCACTTGCGTGAGTTGATGGAAGCCCAGAACAGATCCTTAACCAACTTGCGGGATGTCTTCAAAGCCTTTGACGAAGCCAAGGATAGCTATGAAGGTCCTATTCGGCCTAGCCTTTGGCCGCCAAGTCCTTCCGGGGAAATAAGATCGCCGGCTCGCCGATGCAATGGCCGGACGGCAATCGGCCCCAGCCGGCTTCCTTCATTTGGTCAGGAACGGAATCAAGGCCGAGTTGATGGTAAATCCTGGCGGCCGTCTCCGGCAAAAACGGCCAGAGCAACACGGCCAAAATCCGGCAGGTTTCAGCCAGGTTGTAGAGGACTTCATCCAAGCGCGCCGCTTGTGACGGGTCCTTGGCCAGTTTGAAGGGCGCTGTTTGGTCCACGTACTGATTGGCTCGGTTGACCATAGACCAGATCGTTTGCAGCGCGCCCTGGAGCTGGTATTGGCGGAGCTGAGCCAGGGTCGCTTCGACACCCGTGGTGATTTCGGAGGCGAGCTCAGCCGATGGCGGCGGAACCAAGCCGTTGCGATATCGCTTTAGCATGGAAAGCGAGCGATTGACCAGGTTCCCCAGGCCATTGGCGAGTTCAGCGTGATACCGCGCTTGAAAGCTGGCATCCGTCCAATTGCCGTCAGGTCCTAGATCAAGCTCCCTTGTGGCGTAATAACGAAAGGCATCGACGCCCCATTGGTCCATGACCGCGATGGGATCCACGACATTGCCGGTGGTTTTGCTCATTTTTTGGCCGTCTTTTTGCCACCAGCCATGCACCAAGATAAGGCGCGGCAAGGGAAGCCCCAAAGCTTTGAGCAGGATCGGCCAGTACACGGCATGGAATTTCAAAATGTCCTTGCCGATGACATGCACATCGGCCGGCCAGAGTCCCAGCGGAGGGTTGACGGTTGAGGGTTGCAGGTTGAGGGCATGGAGAACCACGGGATCGCCGAGAGCAGCCGGGACGGTGATATAGTTCAGGAGCGCATCAAACCAAACATAAGTGACGTAGGCCGGATCGAAGGGCAGGGGAATCCCCCAGTTCAACCGCGCGGCCGGCCGTGTCATGCAAAGATCTTCCAGGAGGTTGTTTTTCAAGAATCCCAGCACCTCGTTGCGCCGGTAATCCGGATAAATGAAGCCGGGGCTGGCCTCAATATGATGAATCAGCCATTCCTGGTGAATTTGCAGTTTGAAGTAATAGTTTTCCTCCACCAGTTCGATCACCTCGCCCCAAAATGGGTCGAAGGTGCCGTCCGGACGGCGGTCTCTCGCGGTCAGGAAAGTTTCTTCCTTGGTCGAATAAAAACCTTGGTAAGCCGCTTTGTAGAAATGGCCGTTGGCATGAAGCTTGGAAAGGATGGCTTGCACCATGGTTGTGTGGCGCGGCTCGGTGGTGCGGATGAAGTCGCTGTTGGACAGGTTGAGCCGGGCGGCGCACGCTTTCCATATTGCCGCCAATTCGTCGCAGTAGGCTTGGGGAGTCTTTCCTTCCGCTTGAGCAGCTTGTTGCACTTTTTGGCCATGTTCATCCAACCCGGTCAGGAAAAAGACCTCCTCCCCCATGCTCCGATGGGTCCGGGCGATCACGTCGGTGATCACTTTCTCATAGGCATGGCCCAAATGCGGCTGCCCATTCACATAGTCGATGGCCGTTGTCAGATAAAAGCGCTTGCTCATGCGGGGCAGAGTCTGGCTCATGGCGGTGGCGTTGGCAACATCGAGCAGGGATATCGTTCACGACACCTTCATGACCACTTCCTGTTATCTTCTTGACCGCTTCACGGTCGCGACATGGCAGCCTTCGTTGCCTTGTGACGCAGGTTGGTGCCGCGGTACATCACAATCAAATCGGTTGACAATGTAAGCAAGAACACCCATAAGCCAATGCAGACAACTAAGCGTCTGGGACATCAGGACCGATCACAATCGGGTATGGAAACCTTTAGGGTCAGTGGTCCGCGACTTTTCGTGGAAACTGGATGTGGCGACACTCAATCAGGATCGGGTGCCACCAAGGCGTGGGTTGTTATCTTCCGCAGGCCTTTCTCACGGCGATGCAACTGACCCGCGCCAGCCTTTCTCCCCATTTGCTGATCCTCGCCTTAAGCGTCGCCGTCACGCTTTCAGTTCGCACTGCCTTAGAGCCGCGCTATGCGGTGGAGCGGCGGCGCATTGAGGCGGAAGCACGCACGAAGCGCATCCGGGAAATGGCCGCACGATGGAATTCGCTTACCTATACGAACATCGCGACGCCCGAACTCTCCGCCGCGTTCTTGTCGAAACTTCAGTCGCAGAAACTTTCGCTGACGGCGGTGCAAAAGGAGCATCTGCGTAAGCGGGTGCCGGAGATTTTCAGCTATCTTCAGAATCCTACCGTCGAGGCTTACCTGCGTCTGAAGACAAAAGCTTTGCGCTACACGTTTGAGTTGAGCGCAGACGCGAAGCGCCTCGCTCGCCAGGCGGGTCTGAGTCCGACGGCTCTTGCTGTCTTGGACGCGGACACAGCGGTTCGGCAGCTCTGGAACAGACTGCTGATCACAAATGTTCATCGAGTCACATCCACCAGTGCGGTGACCGCGGTCTGTTTGCAGCCGATTCGAGCAGCGCTTGCCCATACGAATTCGCCCGGCTCCGTTTTTAACGGTCCCGTCCGTTTGGGCTTTACCGCGGCACGCCGGGCAGCCGATCCAGGTTTCCGGTACGGCGCATGCGACCTCAGCACGACCAATAACGCCAGCCCAGGGCCATTTCTCCTGCTGAGCTTTTTCGTTCGCTCCAACTCTTCGACCAACGCGGGACCAGTTTACCTGAGCCTCTTCTGGTCTGAGGTGCATCAAAACTGGGCGGCAAATCGGATGTTCACGGATGAGTTGCTCAACTTCAGCCCCTTCTTCTGATATGCCACAACGCTTGTCCAACGCTGTTCCCATTCTGCTCGGCGCGGTCTTCTTGTATGCGGGGATCGCCAAACTCTTGTATCCGGGCGTAGCGACCACTGCGCTTGAATCGCTGGAGGTGCCATACCCTTGGGCCAAAGCCCTCGTGGCCGCGACCACGATTCTGGAACTCTATCTGGGCACGATCCTTCTCTTGCGGCTCGACTTGAAGTTTGGGATGGCGCTCGCCACTGGCGTGATGCTCTTGTTCACCGCCTACCTTTGGTATCTCTCCACGATGGCGAATCCGCCATCGTGCGGCTGTCTGGGGGCAACCGGTGTGTTTAAGTCCAACAAGCACGAGGCCCTGTTTGGCGTGCTGCGGAATTGCCTCATTCTTTGGGCCTTGAAGTGGTCGTACGACCGGCACTTCCCTGGGACTCGACAGGGTCTTCGATCGAGCCACGCTGGAATACGGTCTGGCTTCACTTTGATCGAACTCTTGGTGGTGATCGCGGTCATCGCGATCCTCGCCAGCCTGTTGCTTCCAGCGCTGTCCCGCGCCAAAGAGAAGGCGCAGGCGATTCAGTGCATCAGCAACCAGCGCCAGATCAATCTCAGCTATCGAAACACACTGGTTAACGCTGCTGATGGGCGGCTGGACAACATTGAAGTTGGGCGATGGTTTTTTCGGGAATATGGCGTGCCGAAGCTCGGATGGCTCTGTCCCGCAGCGCGGCAAACTGTGTCCGGAATGGTTGGCTGGGGAGCCGCCTTTAAAGCATGGCGCGCTCAGAACTGGGACGCCAGAATGTTGAACCTCTGGCGGCCTGGTTTAGGGGATCCTCCCCCTCCTCAGTACGAAGGCGGGCGAATTGGCAGCTATGGCATCAATGGTTGGGTAATCGGCGGCTCAACATTTGATAATCCGCAATTGGGAACTCAAGCCGCCTATCCGAAGCTGCTGTTTCGGGCCGAAGCAGACGTGGTGCAACCCATCCGCAGTCCTTTCAGCGGGGATTGCGTGTTCTTCGACGCCTATCCGCGAGCGGACGAACGCCTGCCCTCCAGCCTGGACTTGAACGCAGGTTATTTTCCCGTCGGGGCTGCTCACACCGAAAGTGGCTTCGGAGAATTCCTGATTTCGCGCCATGGCAAGCGTCTGCGACCATTGCCAAAGGCTTGGCCCGCGAGCCAGCCGCTACCCGGCGGGATCAATGTATCTTTCTTCGATGGCCACACCGAGCCGGTGCCCTTGGAACGTCTCTGGCAACTATTCTGGCACAAAGATTATGAACCCCCGGCCAAGCGGCCTGGCTTGCCATGACACTTCAAGAATTTCGTGGTTGGAGGTTAGCAGCCTTGGACATCCTCCGAGTGGAGAGATGCCCTTCACAAGGGGTACGCCTTAAGCTGCGAATGCGAAAGGTAAACAATATGAATAAACTGAAAAGACTGTTCTCGCCGCGAGCCCTCGCGACGACCATTAGCACGGTCATGTTGCTGCACAGCGCAGTGACCGTGTTTGCAGACCAGGAGTTTTTTGTCAGCGCGTGGTGTTGGACCACGCTCACCCCCGATCTAATTCCCTGCACTGGAGGGAACTATTGCTCGAACTACTGCACAGAAGGTGGTTATTACTGGTGCTGCGGCGCAGGCATTGGCGGAGTATATTGCGGCTACCATTATCCTGGTGAAGGCTACGGCAGCGGCTCATGTTGGGAGCCCGAATAGTCTGCAATGTTCCTGGGGGCGCTTTCGCGCGCCCCTAGGACTTCGCCCAACAAACTGGCACCCACTTGTGAGGCTTCTCGTGCAAAGTAGGGGGCTCAAACAAAGCCTGCCTTGATCGAAACTGCGGAAAATTCCAATGCGCGAGCGCAACTCCATCTGTTTGGAGTTCCTGGCCTGATCGGCGGTGCTGCCACGAAGCTTGCGCATTTGATCCGGCTGCTGCACCACGATTTTACCATCACGGTCGTTCCGCTAGCTGCGGGTGTCCTTAAGGAAAGGGACTTCAAGAAGCAAATTGAGCCGTTCGGCGTGCGCGGTTGTTTGCTAAGAGACCTGCCCAAGCGTCTCGAAGGCGTTGGTCTAGCCGTATGCGAAAAAGACTTCTTCACATCGGGCACGGCGCGTGAAGCCAAAGCGCGCGGCCTCAAACTCGTTTGGTCCAACGAAATGATGTTCCCCTTCAAAGGCGAAGCGGAAGCGGTGAAGGAGGGTTTGATCGACCGCGTGCTGTTCGTCTCCGAGTTTCAGGCGAAGGCGTTTGCAGAGATGTATGGTGGCGTGCCGTCGTTCCTGACGGGCAATTATATTGATCCGGACGATTACGCCTGGCGCGAGCGCCAGAACCCGGTCTTCACTCTGGGCCGGCTCTCCCGCGCCGATCCCACGAAGTATCCACTGGATTTTCCGGTGTTCTACGAAGAGCTCGGTCTCAAGGAGGCGCGTTACCGCGTGATGGCCTGGACCCACGATGTGCAGAAGCAATACCGCTGGCACCGCTTCGGCCCCGAATGGGAATTGCTTCCCGAAAAGAAAGAACCGGCGCTCAAGTTTCTCTACAGTCTGGATGTGTTCGTCTATCCGCTGGGGCATCGGATCAAGGAATCCTGGGGCCGTGCGGTGGTGGAAGCGATGTTAACGGGCTGTGTGCCGGTAGTGCCCGCCGGGCATCAGTTCCACAAACTCATGGTGCACGGCGAGAACGGCTTCATCTGCCAGGAGTATCGCCAATGGAGAGAGACGGTGCGCGAGTTGTATGAGAATTATCCGTTGCGCCAGAAAATCAGCCGCCAATGCGCGGAGCATGCGCGGGAGCACCTCTGCAATCCGGAGCAGCATCGGCGCGTGTGGCTCGAGGCGCTGAGCTTTTGAGTCAAGCAAGTATGAACAAGCCCATCGCGTGGGAGAGCTGCCCGTCCTCGGCATTCCCAACATTTCGGACAGCACGGACGCCGTCCCTCCCGGAATGAAAGCGAAATACTGCTTCTGGTCCGTGGCGGACGGCCCATACGGCGCGATGATGGAGAATTGCGTTCGCACCGCGCGCGAGGCGGGAGTCTTCAAAGAATTCCACGTGCTGACGGATCGTCCGCTGGCCGGCTGCGAATGCTACGACGCTTTTCAATTCGAGAAAGCGAACGGACTTTTCAAACTGCACTATCTAAAAGTGGGCATGAGCCGCTTGAACTTCGATTACTTCGTCTGGCTCGATGCCGATACTGTCTTTCTTCGGAATCCCGTCGATGTTCTCGCGCCATTGGGCAGGTCGCCGCTGCACGTGCCGCTGGAAGTCAACCTGTCCGCGCTTAACGAGGATCGGGTGTGGAAGGACAGTTCACTCTTCCGACTGCGCGATCTGTTGCGTGAGCAAGGCGTCATGAGCCAGGCATATCTGTGCGGGAGCGCGTTCTGGATCGTTCACCATGACGCCATTGACACCGTCTATGAATTGGCTCTGGGCTTTTGGCGCAAAGCCAGAGAGAGTGGTTTGATCGCCGGCGTGTCTGCGGCCTTGGGCTACGCCATGCAAATCCTGTGCGCCAACCCCGAAGCTCACTTATTAGAAGCTCATCCTGAACTCTGGGCGAGTGATGATATGGGGCGATTAGACGAAACCTTTGTGAAGCGGAAGGGGGCAGCTTGGGCGTGGCAGCATCCGTTACGATCTGAGGCTATTGAGGTCCGGCCTGCCATGGTCCACTTGCCAAGGAGCAAGGAGTCACCGGCTCTCGCGATCTCAACAGTGTAATAGTCCAGAATCTCCACGGCCCGCGAAGATTCTGTGTTCACGGTGGGGGGAGACTCGAGTACTGGAATCCACTACGGCCAGTCACGGCTCGACGGAGTCTCGCCCCGCCACTTCGGTTGCGGCTGCGCCGCGCGGATTGTTTTTGCGGCTCAAATTCTTTTTCCAGGTCCAAAACCGCCCGCTCCTTCCTGGCTGTGCCGCGTCGATCAACGCTGCAAAACCATCAACGCCAGGGCGCCGCTGGCCGCGGCCAAGAGCCAGATGAAGAGCACCGCCGCGCTCCGGCTGCAGCCGCGCCGCACCAGCCGGTGCGAGAGATGGTTGTTATCGCCAACGTAAAAGGGCTGCCCCAGTTTCCAGCGCAGAACCACCACGCAGACCAAATCCCCGAGCGGCGCGGCCAGAATCAAGAGCGGACTGAGCACAGCCCAAACATTGGGAGTGGTTGAGGAATAAAAATGCGGGAGGATCGCCAGAACCGCCAGCACATAGCCCGCCAAATGGCTGCCCGCGTCGCCCAGAAAGGCCGAGGCCTTGGGAAAGTTAAAGGGCAGAAAGCCGAGCAAGGCTCCGCAGCTTTGGAACGCGATCAACGCGACCAGGTACTGGCCATGCACCGCGGCGCTCCAGGCAAAACACCAGGCGGCGATGACACCGAGGCCGGCGCAAAGGCCATTCATGTTGTCCATGAAATTCAAGGCATTGGTGACGGTCAAAATCCATAACACAGTGACAAGGTAGCTGAACAGCGTGCTCTCGACGAAAAGCGTGATGCGAATGCCGGAGGCGGCCACGAGGGTGGCGATGCAGAGTTGGCCGCCAAATTTGATGCCGGGGCTGAGTTCATGTTTGTCGTCCAGCCAACCGAGAATAACCATCCCTAAAGCACCAAGAAGAATGGCCAACAGACGCAGTCCGCGCCGGCTCAGACCGTAGCGCAACAGGTCCAGGGTGTTCAAATCCAGCCCGGCCAAGGACGCGCCGGCCGGAAAGGCGCCGTCCGGCACCACCCATTTGAGGGCGAAAAAAGTGAAACAGACCATCAAGATGCTCATCAGCAATGGAACAGCCAGGCCCGTCATTACGGCCAGTCCTCCAGCCAAAGGAACGGGCGTTTCATGGATTTTGCGATGTCCCGGATCGTCAACCAGCCCTCGGCGAGCGCACCAGGACCGCCACCAGGGCATCGTCAATCCGCTGGTCAAGCCCGCCGACACAAACGCCAGCACATAAATGTTGAATGGGAAACTCATAGTGGGAGCAGCTTGAGATAAAGCCGGCCAAGGTCATCCACCATTTTTTCGACTGGAAACCATTCCTTGACGAGCGCCTGGCCGCGCTGGCCGAGTCTTTGGCGCAGGACAGGATCGCGGGCCAGTCTGCCGACCCGGTCGATCAAACCGGGCCAATCGCCTGCCGGCAGCAGAAAGCCTGTTTCGTTCTCCAGGCACACTTCACCGGCTCCGTCGCAGTCATAAGCAATGACGGGGCGAACCGCCGCCAACGCTTGCGGCAGGGCGCGCGGCAATCCTTCGCGCAACGACAAATGAATGAGGATATCCATGATACCCACCAGAGGCGGCACCTCGTCGGGAGGGACCAACCCCGTAAAAATGAACTTGTCCTCGAGTCCCAGCGAGCGCGCTCTGTTTTCGAATCGCGCGCGCCAGGCGCCATCGCCCACGAGAAGGAATTTTATCCTGGGATGGCGCTGGACGATTTGGGGCGCTGCCGCAAAAAGGTCGTCATGGCCCTTGAGCTTGAACAGCCGCGAAATCTTACCCACTACCACGTCGTCGGGCGCAATGCCCCAGCGGGCGCGCAACGCCACATCATTGTGCGCGGACAGGAAAGGCTGGAGATCGAAGCCACTCAGAATGCGGGTGTATTGAGCCGGCCGTCCTATGCCCGCGGCCAGATATTGCCCGGTCATGGCGTTGGCGACGGTGACGAAGTGGGTGGTGAATCGGCCCGCGAAACGCTCCGCGGAACGGAACAGCAGGTTCGCACAGGGGCCTTGGAAGCGTCCGAAGGAAGGCCCATGAATTGTATGAACGATGATGGGAACGCCGGCTTGGCGGGCGGCGAGCCGGCCCAGAATGCCGGCTTTGCCGCTGTGCGTGTGGACGATCTGCGGGCGTTGCTGGCGAAACAACCGCAAGAGACGCCTCAGCGCCAGGAAATCTTTCCAGGGATGAACCGGGCGGACCAGCTCCGGGATGATGATCAACAGGCCGGGCTTTTGGGTGGCCCGATCCTCCAGTGAGCCTTCCGGACCGGTGGTTGGCCCCGAGACCAGTTTAAGGTCGAAGCCGGGTTTTGCGGCCAATCCGAGGACGGAAGCGAGGGTGTTTTCCTGAGCCCCACCAACAATCAAGCGGGTAATGACGTGGGTGACCCGCATTGCATCTTAACGGGCGGCGGCTTTCAGCTCTTTTAACCGGTTCGTCACCAATTGTTTTTCTTCCTTCTGTTCGGGCGAGCCTTCCGCCGGGGCGTACTTCAGATAAAGCTCGTAGTTCTTCACGGCGGCCTGGGTCTCCTTGCGACGGTAAGCGATTTCCCCCAGACCGTAATAGACGGCGTGCGTCCTGGGCATATGCTTACGCAACGTCTCGTAGTCTTTCAGAGCCGCTGGCAAACGATTGTTTTGCAGGTTGGCGATGGCCCGGTTGCGCAGAGCGGCCAGATTCCCCGGCTCCAATTTCAGGACTTCATCCAGTGCCAGAAGCGCCTGGTCGTAGGCTTTGGTCTCCAGATAAGCGACTCCTCGGTACGTCAGCGCCTGCACGTTTTCAGGATCGGTTTTCAAGATGCGGTCCAATTCGGGCAAGGCCTTCGGGTATTCCTTGTTTTGAATGTGAACAAACACTTTGTAAAGCCGCGCCGTCACATTGTCAGGCTCCAATTTCAAAACCTGGTCCAGTTGGGCGAAAGCCGGACCATGATCTTTGGCCGTGATGTACACGTCCGCCTTCTGCAGCAAGACACGAGTCGCATTGGGTGCGACCTGCAACTGCTGGTCCAAGACCGCCAGCGCATTGCTGGTGCGGCCGGCCGCGCTGTACATCTCAAACAAGCTCTCCAGCAAAGCCAGGTCCTGGGGATGCTTGGCCTGGGCTGCGAGCAACACTTTTTCCGCCTGGTCAAAGTTGGTCTTGGCAAAGTAGGCGCCCGCTTCCAGGCGAATCAGTTCAATCTGATTGGTGACCGTCAGCGGTTTGGCCGAGAAGTGAGATTCAATATCCGTGATCGCCTGCAGAAGACGGTCCGGTAATTGGGCAAAGAGATAAACATTGGCCAGCGCCAGGCGGATTTGAAAATTGTCCGGGTCCAGCTTCTGCGCGCGGCCTAACAGGATCATAGCCTGGCGAAAAAGGCTTTGCTGGGCCAGCACTTGGCCGAGTCGAAAGGCAAAGTCGGGTTCATCAACCGGCCCGTTATCACGCAAGACCGTTTCCCAACTGCGGTACCTCCCGAATCTGTCTTCAAGGGATTTCGTCGCTTCCGCCACGCGCGGGCGGCCCTCGCGCAGACTCTTGTTAAAGGCCAGGTTGGCCAGCGCCAGCACATTGTTCGTGTTCAAGCTGCCGGCCAACTGAAAATACTGGCCGGCCTCTTCCAGGCGGCCATCCCGCTGCAGTTCGACGCCCCAAAAATTCGCCGCCCTTGAGTAATAATCCGCCACGTAATGAGCATCGTTATACTCCTCTTGCGACAAGCCCTGCAACCGGTCAAGTCCCGCCTTGTTCCGGGACCAGAAGGCTTGGTTCTCCTCGATTTCACTCGCCGCCAGGGCCGGGCGAAATATCGAATTGGTCGGATACGTCTTCAGCTCATAAACCAGGCCATGTGATTGCTGATAAACGCGTTCGAAGAAATAGCCGAAACTCGGCTGCAAATAATAAACCGTGTTCGTCCTGACCAGGTCGCTGACCAGTTGGAGAATGTGAAGTTGTTCGATTCTTTCGCCGACCTCTTCGCCGGCCAGCAAATCGGGCCATTGCTGCGGAAACCGCTTCAGCAGGCGTTCATGGTAAGCCGGGAACTCCAGCAAACGCGTATTGACGAACAGATGGTTTTCCGAGGCGCCGGCGCCGTCCAAATACGCTTCCAGCAACAGCAGCCCCACCGGGTCGTCGCTCAGGATCGTCGTGCCCTTGGCTGGCAGGTGTTGCGCGCAAAGCTGGCAGAACTGCTTCAGCATAGCGCCGTCATGGATCCGGACCTGAGACAGATTCCGGTAAACCAAGCCGGCGGGAACAGCAATCAACGCCACCGCAACGGCCCAGCGCAGGACCGAATTAACCAGGTTCCTGGCCGCCGAACGCCTTTGCCATGTTTTCCGCTCCGCCTCGCCGAAAATTAACAGCACGTAGCCGCAGTAGTAGCCGACGCTGAGGGCGCCCAGGTAATAAAACGGCAAGAAAGGCAATCCCAGGCCCAGCCTGCGCGGGCTGAATCCCTGGTCGAAGGCCACGTAGAGACAGAAAGTCAGAAACACGATATGAATGAGGCGAAACATGAAATTGGTCAACAGGGCGCCCGCCACACTGGTATCGCCGAAACTGGAGGGCCAGCGAATGCCCATGATGAAAACCGGCAGGACAGAGGTCAGAGACAACAGCAGGGCGCGGCTTCTCAAGGCGGGTATGTTGATCAGGAAAGCCTTTTGGGTGGCCAAATTCGACCGCAACACGTCCAGGAAGGTCAGTTGGGTGCCCTCACTAAAAATCCAGACCAGCGGCAGCAACAAATACAGCAAAAGCCCCAGAATTCCAAATCCGGCCATGCGCGCCAGAAAACGAAGCTCAAAGAAGTTGAACCCCTTGATCCAGACCAGGGCGATCAGGAACAGCGGGAAAAAGCCGATCAAGGCCCAGTTATTCGTCACCCCCAATCCGTAAATAAAAGCCAGACGCGTCAGCCAGCTCTCCCGGTGGTCCAGGCGAAACTCCAGCAGGCAGCGAATGAGATAGGCGAACAGGAGCAAATCGAGCGCTTCCCCCGTCGCCGCCGTGGCGTGTTCCCACATCGTTAATTGCAGCCCGCAAACCAGCGCGGCGAAGAGAGGCGGCAGCCAGGCAGCCCGGATGGTCAGCCGCGAGAATTCGCTGCGTTCCCGATGCCGTTGCTCGAGCGTGCGGTCATGAGGCAACAAAGCGACCGATCGCACCAACTGGGCCAGGGCCAGCGCCGCGCACAGCGCTGAAAACACGTTCAAGGCCACCGGCTCCCAGGCCGCCGGCAACCAGCGGATGGGGAACGTTAGAACGATGAAAAGCGGGCTTTGCACCGCCGGCGTCCAGTCCCAGCCGGTCACTTTGGCCACCAGCGGCAGGCTGGCCAGCGACACCCAGCGATTGAGCGTCAACAGATAAACGAGCAGCGCGGCGCCGGCGACCAGCCACGGCAGTTTCTGCTGCACCCAACCCCACGGAGAATCTTGCTTATCATGCATAATTTGAGGTCAGACCAGTTGAAACCATGCCAAGGCTCTTGGCAAGTTTAGTTTGGCGGCGTCGGACGCTCTGCTGCCTGGCCGGCCGCCACCGCTCCGGCCGGCACCCCCAGGCGCCTCAATCTCAAGTCAGCCACGCATTCGACATGCTGCGTCTGCGGAAACATATCCAGCGGCTGCACTCGCATCAGTTCATAGACTCCCTCGGCGCACAAGGCGTTCAAGTCGCGCGCCAGTGTCGCCGGATGGCAGGACACACAAACGATCTGGGCCGGACTCCACTCGCGCAATAACAGCAGACTTTCGCGCGGGCACCCCTTGCGGGGCGGGTCCAGGATGACCGCCGTCTTCTCCGGCGGAAATCGCCTCAACAACGACGGCAGCATTTCTTCGGCGCGTCCCACCAGAAATTCGCCGTTGCCGCAATGGCGGGCCAGGGCGTTGTGGCGGGCGGCCTCGACGGCTTGTTTGTCCAGCTCTACCCCCGCAAAGGAATCAACCAGGTCCGCCAGTTCCACGCTGAAGAAACCCACCCCGCAATAGAGGTCGAGGAGAAAGCGCGCGCCGCTTTCGCGCAGACAGTCCCGCACCGTTTTCACCAGGTGCGGCAGCAGAAAAAAGTTGTTCTGGAAAAAGGAATCACGCGGCACTTTCCAGCCTTCCGGCTGCACACGCAAAACGACTTTAAGACCTCCTTTGGGCGGCGGATGAGCGCGGACCCCTTGCATCTCCCGGTTCAAGGCCGGCTCGGCGATTTTGCATTCCTCAATATCCACGACCAGGCGATTTTCTGCCCGCAGGAAACCGATATTCAACCCTTGTTTGAATTTATCCCATTGGCTGCGAATCATGATCCGGTTCCGATAGCCATACGGCTGCGGGCAGGGAATGACGGGCTCGATCAGGGTCTGGGCAAAGCCGCCCACGCGCTGAAACAGGTCGGCGATCTGCTTCTGCTTCAGGCGCAACTGGGCGGCATACTCGACATGTTGATACTGGCATCCGCCGCAATCGCCAAAGTACCGGCACGGCGCCGCCACCCGCTCCGCAGCGGGCTGGAGGACTTTCCGCAATCGGGCTCGGGCGAAGCGCCTTTTCAACTCGGTGATTTCTACTTCGACTTCTTCGCCGACGATGACGAGGGGGATAAAGATGACAAAATCATCCACGCGCGCGACACCTTCACCGCCGAAAGCGATGTCGTGAATCGTCACGGAGAGTTGGCGGCCGACCGCCAGAGGCGGCGGACGTTCAATTATCTCAGTCATTCTTGTACAGTGATGACAGAGTGAACTCGGTCAATCAAGGAGCGAAGCAACGATGACCCTGAACTGGATTGCCAAGCCGCTCCCGATGAGGGCCTGGACCCGCCTGAGCAAACGTTTGTATGACCACTCCAAACAGGCAAGCGTGTGAAAGTTGAAGAAACCAGGCATTGGCATCTTTTCAGTCGCATCCAGCTCGATCCGGCTTGATTGGGCTTGATTCACCTTGATCAGCAGGATGCGTCTCCGGTTATTGAACCTCCTCCGGAACGACTCCAAACAAAACTTTTCGCGCCAGGTTGAGCTTCTCCTGGTCCGTCTTGAATCCCCGGCAAATGCGTTCCTGGATTTCGGGCTGGAGCGCCCATGCCCAGAGTTCCTCCTCCGTTTTCTCGTGCAGCCGTTGCTGCTCGAGCTGCACCTGTTCGCGCTCCAACCGCAAGCGCTCGGCGCTGTGGTCGCCCCGGCGCAGTTCCACCACGTCCGCGCACAGCTCGCGCAGCAAGCGCCAGCCTTCCGCCCCCTCGGTCTGGGCCACCTGCCGCGTCGCCACGGCGTAGCACGCCGCCAGCCACAGCGCCAGCGTCTCCGTGAGCGGCGGCTGCCCCTCCGGCTGCAGCTCGACCGCGTCTTCGCCCAGCCGCTGCGCCAGCTCGAGCGCCTCCTGTTGGGATACCCAGTCCCGGTAGCCACCCTGCTTCCAGTCCGTGAGATTCTGGGCGTTGATGGCTCGCCCCTCGAACCCGGCGGCCAGCACCGCCTGGACTTCCGGCAGCGCGTTGAGCCATTCGACCAGCCGGTGGCCCGCCTCGCCGTCATGCAAACGCTGGTTGAGTTGGTTGCGGAGAACGCGCGGCAGCCGGGCTATTTTTCCGATTCGTGTCATGGTCTTTGTTCTTGAGGGTTAGGGGTGCCGCCACTACGGCTTACAGTAATCCGATCGCCTGTTCGATTTTCTCCAGAGTTTTCTGAGTGATTCCCCTTGGACCCGCCTGCTGTCGATTGTCCGCTTCCTCTTTTGCCCTCCGCTCCCGGCCTTCTTCTTCAAACTTCTCACGATCCAGCCGCAGGCGCGCCGCGGCCTGGTCCAGCCGGCGCAACGTGGCCACGTCGCTGCAGAACTCCCGCAACCGCCGCCAATCGCCTTCGGGGTGGGCTGAGCTTTCTCGGAGTCGATGGCTCTCCGCCACGTAACGGCAGCCCAGCCACGCGGCCAAAAGTTCCGTGGCCGGCTCGACGCCGGCCGGGCACAACTCCGCCACCTCCTCCGCCAACTGCCGCATCGCCCTGGCTGTCTCCTGCCGTTTCAGCCAGTCGCGGTAGCCGCCCTCTTTCCAGGCGGCCAGGTCGGTTGCGGCAAGTGGCCGCACGCCGGAAGCCCCTTCCTCGTCCGTTCGTCCAGTGAGCCAGGCCAGCAGCGCGGCCTCCGCCTCGCCCGCCAGCAGCCGCTGGTTGAGTTCCAGGCGCACGCGGTGGGGGAGCAGGGCGATCATGTCATCGCAACTCACACGATGCGCTGGTAGGGATAGGACATCCGGATGTGGCGGTGGAAATACGAGCCGTGGCTCGCCGCGCTCATCAGGCCCGCATAAACGTGCCAGGGCACGCCGAAATACACATAAACCGAGCCGCTGCGGAAAGCGACCTTCAGAATCCCCGCCGCGTAGCCGACGGCGGCAAGGTTCGATGAATGCACAAACGTCATGCCGGCACTCTCTCACCGCAGGCAAGACGTTGGAACGGGATGAAACGCCGCAGTATTTTATTACGGGCGGACCGCTTCGTCTTTTATCGGCTAGGCCAGCGGACGGTCGCTTGCTGGCAGGAACGGGAAGAGTTGATGGAATCGCTGGCAGGCCTTTTCCGCCTCCCGGCGCCATCGCCGGTTGGGCGTGGCGTAGCGTTTCCAGGCCGCCGGGCAGCCCGCCTTCAGCTCCGCCAGCGTGAAACGGTGCAACAACCGCAGCACAGCCAATTGCTCGAGGCTGACACGCACACTGACCACCTTTCGCCCGCGGCCGTCGGGGGCGGGATGGCCGGCCGGCCGGTTCGCCTTCAGCCAGCGGTAAAAGCCGTCGCGAAGCTCTTCGTTCGTATAGGACCCCCACTCGATCCTCAGCACGCCGATCTCCGCCCCGCCGCTGAAGATAGATGGCACAACCTCCGGAAAGCGCCGCTTTCCCTTCTGGCAAAGCTCCACCTCCGATACGCCCGGATTCTTCTCCCGCACCGACTGTTGCCGCTCCGCCGTCGCCCGCCTCTGCGCCTGGCAGTACTCGGCAATCCAGTCGGCCATGAAAGCGTAGCCGCGTGAGAACGGCACCAGCGGAATGGCCTCGCGATCCGTGCGAACCCGCGCCGCACGGTCCCGGCGCTCCGTCCGCGAGAGTGATTGCCAAGGTAGCGGGAAGCTCCCGGTGATGGACGGGGCCTTGGGGTGCCGATAGCGCGATGCCTTTTCATCAACGCTCTGATAAACGGTTCCCGGTTCGAAGAAGAAGCCACTCAGAAAAACTTCCGCTGAATAGCCGATGGACTGAATCCTTGCGAGATCGTTACCGACATACGCCCAGGCTTGAGAGTTGGTCATGGTTAGCCACTTGCGATCGGCGCAGCGGAGCCTTACATCGCGAATGAAGGCCGACTCCCGCGCATACTCCCAATAACAGCAGGCGACCAGTTCCTCATTCGGCACGTGGTCGAAGTTCCATTCAGAATCCTGGAAAAGGGCGCCCTCAGGCGCACTAAGCCTGGTGGATTGTTTCATGGTTTTGGTGTTTCGTCTGACATTGGTTTCAATTCTCACGCGAAGGCATCAGCGCACGGAGGAGCCACGCGATTACTCGTCCTGCAACGGCCTTGGCCGCCTTCCAAAGCCGATTCTGGACTGGCTTGGTGAAACTCGGTGGTTCGCAGATGAAATCAAAACGCCGCGATACCTTTTCTTCCCACTCCCAACCATTCTCTGACGGCAGGACACTGTCGCACTTTTGAGGCCCGATTCGCCTTGCAGCAACCCGGACTTCCCGAGTCTGACTTCCTACGAGCGAAATCTTCATTGGCGGCCCTCTTTGCCCACACGCCACCAAGGCGCCCGGTTTGGCTGCGGCGGTAGCTTCGGCCTGCGCCATTCGGCGAGGATACTGCTTATCACAATGCTGTTGATTTGATTCAACATGATCCAAGCTTAGCAGACGACCAGTCTTGGTACTTAGAGAGCAGCGCCAGCTTGAAACAGCAACTACTTGCGTGAAAACTGTGATTTCTGGAATTCTTTTGCAAAGGCCTTTAAAAGGGTATGCAAGCCCCTTGCAACGCTTTTGCCTGCAAAAGTGGTCGAAAGGCCTGTCAAGAGGTTTTTTGAAAAATCCTCGGTGTTTCTTAAGGCAGCACCGGGTCGCGAAAACTTTCTATCGCCCGGTCTTGGCCGGACTGCTTCCAGACAGCCTTCATGGTCCAACGACCCTCAACCTCCATGATGGCGTCCCTCATTCCGCAAGCCGATGGTGCGAACCGTGTCGCGGTGGAGATCAGGAGGCGCTGGGTAACGGCGGCAGACGTAGGGTTTAGCCAACCGTCATAGGAAAGGCGTCCTTCCACGCTCGCCGAGTGATCTCCCAGCGGTGGGGCGTCCGCCGACGCCCTCGGACTCTATTTTGGCGTATCGCCATCACCACCAAAGAGGGATGACAGCCAGCCAATTGGGAAAGCTCTTTGGGACTTAACGCGGTGCGAGCCTTGGGCCACGCAAACTGCGCCGAGTACAGCTTTGAGAAGGGAAACACAGCAAGTCCACGCCGCCGGTAAAGCCGCCGCAAGTAATCATCTGCACCAAAGGGCTCAGCCCGCTCCGTCAGCCAGTTGACGAAGCGGCTGAGTTCCTCCGTGCTGAACAGAAGCCGCTCACTGCTTCGCTCCAAGTAGCCGTGTATGACCCAATCACGCAGAGGTTGTGTCGAAACCTTCAGCACTCGCGCTGCCTCGCGCAGGCTCAAGAAACGACGTGTGCTGCAAGCCAGACGTTCGAGGATTTCGCCACCCCGGCACGCGACTTTCCAGGCCGCTGGCCCCCGCTTCCAAGGGAGCCTTGGCGAACCTCTTCTTTTGGAGTGGCCATTCATGCGCGGCACCATGTGTTGGTCAAGACAACTTGGCAAGTGTCTGCAACCCTTGACCAAGAGACGCTAGCGCCTTGGCGGCCGGATGCAATCCTCTGTCACCAACTTCTCCGGCTCCGGGAAGCCCGTCGGCAGGCCGGGAGCGGTGACGGACTCCCCGCGCTCGATCCGGGCGGCAACGGCGAGGTTCAGCGCGAGGAGTTGGGCCAGCAAATCCTGCTTCGCGTCGAAGCCGTAGGCGGCGAGGACGGCGGCATTGAGAGCGGCGTGGGCGTCCTTGAGCGGGTTGGCGCCGGGCAGTTCGAGCGTGCGGTAGAGCGCGCGCAGGCCGCCTTTGAGCTTCGGCAAGGCCTCGGCGCGCACGCGGCGCACCTCGCGCGCGGCGGCGGCCACGGCGGTGATCTGGGCGATGGCTTTTGTAGGAGCCGACGTCAGGAGGCTCTGATTTCCCTCGCCATGCGCGCCGGACGAAGTGTGAGCCTCCTTACGTCGGCTCCTACAATCGGCAAACTGCGGCCACGGGAAGGTGTCGAAGACGGATTCGGGTGAATAGCGAAGACGCTCGGTAAGCTTAGAGCATTTGGCGACAAACCACTGCCAGTGCGCGGCAGACTGGAGAATGCCGAAGCTGTAGTCATCCTCGAAAGTGAAGCACGAAAGAGCGTCACCGGGCCGAATCTTTGGTGAGACAAAAACAAAGATAGGACGCTTCGTGACCCGCGAGCAGACGACGAAGCGCCGCAACTTCTCAACTTGCGAAATGAGTTCCGGCCTGGGAAATGCAAGCTGCCACCACCGCGAAAGGAATTGCCTGTGGTGTGGCCGGAGATTACCTTCCGCGTCTATGCCTTCCTTTGCGGCAGCCTCACGATCCGGCAGGACATTCAGGCGCACCCAGTCGAACGCCGAGTCATAGGCCGCTGCCTGAAGTTGATCGCGCTGGCCAAAGTCGATGACGACGCGGTCCATCGCTCCGCCTTCAAGGAACTCCCGTCCGTTGAGATAAGTGAAGAGGACATCAGTGACATCGCGGGAGCGTCGCACAAGTTCAGCCGCTTCTAGCGCTCTGACCAAAAACTTTTCGTGCCCAATCATCTGGCCCGTGAAGCAGCGCTGCGGAGCCGTGTTACAGGTTAGAGGCTTCGCGTGCGCCACGTCTTCTTTGTCCGACAAGGCTGAGTTGATTTGGCTGCACTCACGGAAATCCAGTTCGTAGTCCTTGCTCGCCGGGCCAGTGCCGCGCTTGCGCAGCTTCTTCGCGGCGGCGGAAGGCTCGACCTTGAACCATAGCTTCCGCGTCTTGGGCAGCAACGCCGCGTCCTGCGTCTTCACCCAATTGGCGATTGCGACATGGACATTGGCTTCGCCCGACCACGGCTGGTTCTCCACCGCCTCAATGATCGTCCCGTCGCGGACGATGTGGTCGAGTCCGCCGACGCGGGACTGATTGTTGCGGATGTTCTGGGTGCCGACCAGACCGGAACGTCCGGCAAGAGGATCGTCAGCGGTGCAGGCCGGCAGATGGTCGTGCGCTTTGCGAAACCAATAGACGCAGTAGTCGGCCATGCCCGGCACGTCGGGATAGGCGCGGCGCAAGGTGTTCACATAGTCCGGGCCGCGCTCCGGTTTGAGGAGCTTGGCGCCCAGGAACGGCGGATTGCCGATGATCACATCCGTCTTGGGCCACGGCGCGGGCTGGCCGTCGGGCGTGAGCAGGGCGTCGGCCGCGCGGAAGTTGGCCTCGAGGTTGTCCAGCGGCAGGGCCGGCTCGGTGATGTGCAGTTCGTCAATGGCCAGCTTGCGGCCAATCATCATCGTCACCTTGGCCAGTTCCACGGCAAACGGGTTGATGTCCAGGCCGAAGAAGTTTTGCGCGCTGAGGAAGCTCAGGCGCATCTGGCCCGGCTCGGCCTCGCGGGAGAATTCGGCCATCCGCTCGTAAATCCGGGCTTCCAGGCGCTTGAGCTCACGGTAGGCCAGATACAGGAAGTTCCCGCAGCCGCACGCGGGGTCGAGCACCCGAAAATGATGGAGGCGATGGAGGAGTTCCCGCAGGCGCCGGAGCGTCCGCGCCACTTCGATCTGTTCGCGCCACGGCTCGACGAGGGTCGGGCCGACGATCTTCATGATGTCGGGCGGGTGCGTAAAGTGGGCGCCGAAGGCGTGGCGTTCCTGCTTGCCCAGCGAGGCTTCGAAGAGCGTGCCGAAGATTTCCGGCTGCACCTTGCTCCAGTCGTGCGCGGCGGCCTTGCGCAGTTCCACGATTTCCAGGTCGCGCAGTTCCAGCCGGGCGGGTTCGGCGAAGAGGCCGCCGTTGAAGTAAGGCACCTCCTTGAAACGTCCGCCACCGGCCCGCTTCGACGAGTTCATCTGCTCGAACAACCCGCCGATGAGGTCAAAGCTGTCGGCGGGCGTGGCGCAATCTTCCAGCAGTTGGGCGACAAGATATTTGGGCAAAAGGCCAATGTCCTCGGCGAAGAGGGCGACGAGGAATTGCAGGATGAACCGCTGCGCCAGCGGGCGCTCCACCTTGCGCTCGACGAGCTTGTTGAAGGCGTAAGCCAGGGCGTTGGCGGCCTGGCGGGTGACGGCTTCGCGGTCGTTGCCGAAGCTGGGCTTGCGCGGCTCCGGGAAGAGAAAGGCCAGCGGCCCCCAGCGGCCGGGCAGCTCGGTCAGGGCGAGCGTGTCCTTGGGCGAGTCGAGCTGCGTCTCGAAGTCATAGACGCGGAACTCGTCGAAGTTGCACAGCACCACGTAGCGCGGGCGGTTGGGGACGAGGCGGGTCCAGTAATCGAAAGCCTGGCGGTAATGCTTCTGGAGGTCCGTGCCGCGTTTCTTCATCTCGACCAGCACGACCGGCTTCCAGACGAGATCGGCGAAGGCCGTGCCGCCGGCGTCGTTTTTGGGGACACGCATTTCGAGGGTGGCGCCGGCTGCCTTGAGACCGCCCGGCCAGCCGAAGGCGACGAAGAGGTGGTCCAGGAAAATCTGGGCCTCGCCTTTTTCATCGCCGGTGAGGTGTTGGCGGCACCAGGCAACGAACTCCGCAAGTTTCTCCGCGCTCGGCATGAGGGTGTTGTAGCGGAAGGGCGGTAGTTTGTCAGCAACGATGCGGCGCTGGGTGCTGGCCGGGCTATCTCCGGCCCCGGCCCCGCCCTTGTTTTCCCCATCCACTCTTCCAGCCCCTGCCGAGCCTGGGCTTGCTGCCAGTCGGGCGCGCCCCAGCGCGTGGTGATGAACCGGAGAAAGTCCTCCACCTGCTCCGGCGCCACCCGCGCCCCGGCGCCAAACCGCCGCGCGTGGTACACCCCAAACTTGCGCACCCACTCCGCGGCCCACTCGTCCGGCGTCCGCCGCCCGCTGCGCCGCCCGCCCTCGGGATTCTCTGTTGCTGTCAGGTCCGGGAACTTGGTCCGTTCGCCGATTCTCGGCTTGCTAACCGGCCCGATTTCGGCAAATCTGCCTGCGAAATGCAAGCGGAGATTCCATCCGGGTTCCGGGATAAACCGCACGCTTTTGCGGCCTATCCCTGGCCCTTGCCTTGGATAAACCGCGTTGCCACGCCGTTTTTGCGGTTTATCCCCGGAAAGCCTGGGCTAAACCGCATGCGGCTCAATATCTGTTCGGCGGCAGCGAGCGTATGGCCATGAAGGTCGGGTTCCGAGCTTCACTGGTTGCAGAGCGCGGCGTATGCTCTGCGCGTTCCGCGTCTCGGCGGTGCGCGGTTCACCGCGGAGGCGTGGAAGCCGCCGAGCGGAAGTGCGGGACGACGCGAGGTCTGCGAGACCGCCGCGGGTTCCGAGCCGGCACTTTTCTGATGAGGGAGAGCCACAACGGAACGCCAAAATCACTGGAGCGAACGCTGGCGGGCCCACGTCAGTTGCCAATGCGGATGCGCTGGGCCGCCCGCGTCGCTCAGTTCCGGCTAGAGGTGAAGTTCTGGTATTCGGCTGACAAGGTAACGCGGCTCATCGAAGAGGTTGGTGCTGACCACTCGCTGTCCCTCAACCCGACTTCTCCTTACGACAGGATTCTTGCAGTGATTTGGGACGATTCTCGCCGGACCGAGGAACACGGCGAACTGAATCGTGGGCTAGAGACTCTGTCGGGCGTGCTCGGCGTTGTCATCATTTCTAGGCCAGCACGGATGCAGTAGGCGCCCGGCTGACAATGCTCACATGATCCTCTTCCTGAAGTTCCTCGATGACCTGGAACTTCAGCGCGAGGGCGAGGCCAGGCTGGCCGCGAAGAAGTTCGAGCCCGCCATCGAACCGCCCTATCGCTGGCGCGATTGGGTCGCCCAGTCCGACGGCATCACCGGCGACGAACTCCTCGCCTTCATCAATCAGGAGGAATGTACCCTGCCCAACGGCAAGAAGGTGGACGTGCTGAAGCGCCTGCAAGCCGAGACCGCCGGCGAGTTCGATGCTCTCCTCCCCGCCAGCCTCGACCGCGACTTCAAAGGAGAGTGATGCAACCAATCACCCGGCGATTGACATTCCTGGCCGCATCGCTCCTCTTCGCGCTGCTGCTGGTCGTGTTGATTGCGACAGCCCCAAAGCATCCGGTGGCGCTGATCCGGGTAGTAGATGCGTCCGGCAGGCCGCTTGTGGGAGCGATCGTTCTGCCGGAGGGTCTTCGGACGAAACCCGGTCCTTACGCTTCGGGGTGGTACGGTTGGAGGACGGGCCAAAACGGCGTGCCAAACCCTCCAGTAACCACCGACAAAGATGGATACGCGCGCGTGCCTTATCCCAAGTATGTGTTCGAGCGGATTGAAACGGGGACTCTCTGTCTTTCGGTCAATCATCCGGACTTTGTGCCGGACCGGCCGGAGCGCATCGTCGCGACGGCGCCCCCGGCTGGCGCGCCGTGGCGAGTGCGACTCGAGGACCTGTGGAATCGGATTCGACACAAGGCCTTCCTCGCCCGGCCGCAGCCCGTCGTGCTTCAAAAGGGAGCGATTCTTATAGTTTCTGTCCGGCCTGATCCCGCGATTTCCAGGAACGCGCGCTTGTTCGCCCAGGTCTCGGGTCTGGCGTCTGACGATACAAATTTCTGGATTCGCCCGGAGCCAGGTGTGATCGTCACGCGACGACTTGCCGCCGGGCGGCACACGGTCCGAGCCATTCAGTTGGATTCAGATGGTTGCGCCTGCTTCAGTGAGGCTACTCCGATCACGGCGGTGAGCGGCCAGACCCATGAACTGGTCGTAGCCCTGAAACGCGGGGTAACAGTCCGTGGTCAACTGGACGGCACGGTGCCACGCCCTGTAAAGAACGGGCGTGTTGTGGCGCACGTCTGGCCCCGAGGATCCAATCCTCAAGATACTCCTCCGCAATGGCATGCGTGGGCCGCAGTGCATGAGGACGGAAGTTTTGCAGTCGGCTCACTGCCGGAGGGAGATCTCGAAATCGTCGCCCTGTGCGACGGGTTCGTCAGCACAAACGGTCCCGGACAGTTCCAAATGCGCTATCCGCAAAAGCATTCGCTGGGCACAAACGACATCTCGATCACCATCGGTATGGAGCCGACCGCACGCTTGGAAGTCCGGGTGACCGACGATAAGGGCCACCCGCTGAAGATCGAAGATCACCCATTATTAATTCCAGCGGCGAGTGGCCGGCAGTCGGGACTGGAGCGGAGGTGAACACGTTGAAGCGCCTGCAAGCCGAGACTGCCGCCCAACTCGACCCCCTGCTTGCCGCGATCCTCGACCGCGACTTCAACGCAGTATTGTGACCGGGAACGATTCTGCCCGGCTGGGCAGGATAACCGCGCATAATCGGGTTTGACGCCAGGCAGCACGTCTTTGGGCGGCTCGTTGTTTTTGCCGGCAGTCAGCCGGGCCAGAATGCTGCGCGCGGCGGTGAGGACATGGTCGAGGCCCTCGCCACTAACTCAAAAAATGCTAAGTTTGCGGACAGCGGAAGCTTTCGCCCACCTGGCGCAAGGCCAGACGCTCCGGTTCGCGCTGGAGGGCCTCTTTCAAGCGCTCGATGGGCTCGGTCAGCGGCTCTTCACTCAAGCGAAACGTCTGATGATGCACCGGCACCAGGTAGCGGGCCCCGGCCCAGTTCGCCAGTTCCACCGCCTGCTCCGGCGTGCAATGACTCCAAATCCAAGGCCGGTACGCGCCGATGGGCATAATGGCCGCCTCGAAGGGACCACGCGAGCGGAGTCCTGAAAAGAGCGGCGTGTGGGCCGTATCGCCCCCGAAGAGAATGGCCTTGCCTTCGCGCCGCAGCACATAACCGTTGTAACCGCGGTGCAGTTCGCTGGGCCAGCGCTGGCCCCAGTGTTTCACTTCAAAGGACTCGATCTCTAATTCGCCTTTGCCACAGCGGAAGGTCGTGCGGCCGCCCCAAGGCAGCTCGGTGATCTGCTGCAAATGAGTGCTCTCCAGAACGTCGCATGTCGTTTTGGCCGTCACGGTGAAGGTCGCCGGCGGGAAACGCCGCAGCGAGGGCAAATCCATGTGATCCATGTGGGCATGCGAGAGCAAGACCACGTCGATGGGCGGCAATTCATGAAAACGCAGCGCCGGGGCAATGTACCGCTTCGGACCGGCCGTGCCCAAGCCAAGGGCAATGCCGACGCGATCGCTGAACGCCGGATCCGCCAGGATGTGAAGGCCGTAAAAGTTGATCAGAACCGTGGCGTGGCCCAGCCAGCAAATCGTGATCTGATTGTCGGACCACTGCTCCGGCTTGGGTCTGACCGGCGGCGGTGCAATGCCGCGTTTGGCATCAGCCATCATTTGCCGCAGCCATCGGGCGGCGCGACGTTCCGAGACGCCGGCCCACCAAGCTCCGCAGGCGGCTGCAGTTGCAGTGCCGGCCCCAGCCAGCAGGCATTTCATGAACTTTCGCCGATTCCGCTGCATGGCCTTAAATTGGCGTTCCCCCTGCGCCTGTCAAGAAAAGCAACTCAGGAACGATTCACTCGCGGCTGAAAACCAGTTTGCCGTTGAGAAAGGTTTTCAGCACCTGAGCGTTCTTGATCTCGTCCACCGGACAAGCGAGGAGATCGGTGTTCAAGACGATGAAATCCGCCAGTTTGCCGGGTTCGAGCGAGCCGATGTGGTCTTCTTTGAACAAGAGGTAAGCGTTGTTCGCCGTGTAAAAGCGAATCGCTTGCTCGCGCGTGAGCGCTTCTTCAGGGTGCAATTTACCCTCGTGCCATTTAGCCTGGCGCGTGATCGCCACCCATATCCCGAGGAACGGATTGTAAGGATTGATTGACCGCAGGGAGCCGATCTTCTGCATGTGATCGGAACCGCCGCCGGCGATGCCGCCCGACTCAAAAATGCTCCGCAAGGGTTGGAAGTAGCGCAGGCGTTCGTAGCCGAACTGCTTTACCAACGTCCGTGTGTCCAGGTAAAGCCAGGCCGGTTGGATGTCCACTACTACGCCGAGTTGGGCCAGTTTGTCCACCGCTTCCCGGCTCATGAAATTCGAGTGCGTAATGCAGGGACGGGTCTTCTTCACCGGCATGTGCCGGTTAATCTCCTCATACACTGCCAGCAAGGCATGGACAGCGCCGTCGCCCACCGAATGCGCGGTGAATTGCAGCCCGGACTCAACGGCGGTCCGCACCATGGGCAGGAGCCGTTCTTTGGGAATGAATAACACGCCCCGATAAGCCGGATCGGTGATGGCGTAAATGTCGCTCACGCCCCACGGCTCGCGCAGGTATGCGCTCCCGGTCAGCATGCCGCCGTCAAGGAACGTTTTGATGCCAATGATCCGCAACATCTCGTCACCCTGGCAAAGCGGACTTTTGGCCACGTCGCGAATACTCTCCTGGATCTTCTCGAGCGGCCCCAGCGTCGCAATGGCCTGCGAGAGAGCCAGCCGCACGGTCAAATCGCCGTGGCGGAGCATTTTCTGATAGCGCTCGATGGCGTCCAGGCTGGCGTTGCGATCCGCAACGGTCGTCAAGCCAACGGAATTGTAATCTCTGAAGAGTTGGAGCGTTCGTTGGTAATGATCGGACTCGGAGGGCTGGCGGCCGGACTCTTTGGCTTTTATGTAGCGGGTGCAACTGCGCAGGATGCCGGTCGGCTCGCCTTGGGCATCTTTTTCAATATAGCCAGGTCCGCCGTCGATTATTTTGAAGTTGCGATCAATGCCGCTCAGTCTTAAGGCCAGGGTATTGAGGGAAGCGTCGGGGCCGGTCGCGAAGACGACGGGATGCTTCGGCGCAACGTGATCGAGCTCGGCGCGGGTCGGATAACGCTGCTCGCGCAATCGGGTGATAAACACCTGGCGCACTTGGATCCATGCGCCTTCGGACAAAACCGCCGCTCGCGATTGGATGTAATCCAGGATCTGCGGGATGGTTTCCATATCGGGAATGGGATGGTCAAATTCCGTCAGGGCTGCCGCGGGATGCACATGCGAATCGATCAAGCCCGGCAAGACCAGCTTGCCGTCCAGGTCCAGCAACTCCGTGCGTGGACCCTTCAATTTCAGAATCTCCTCGTTGCTGCCGGCTTGCTCGATGCGATGGCCCCTGATGGCTATGGCTTGCCGGACAGAAAACGTTTTGTCCACCGTAGCGATCTTCCCATGATGCAGGATCAGATCGGGCTCGGCGGCGAGCGGCTCCGCGCAGAGAACAGAAAGCAGTGAGATGACGGAGAAGAATGGTCGAATTTTCATGGCAACGAGCTCACCGACAGCCGCTTCGAAACCGAAAGTGCGGTTCGCGAGTCCGACGCTCGACAACCAAGGCGTTTCGGCTCGCGCCGTAGCTCGAGGCTGTGCGGCGGAGCATTTTGTTGAACAAAGCCGCTGCGCAGGGCGGGCGTTTTGGAGCGTAAAGGAGCGCCCGGAGATCCACACTCCGGAGCATGAAAAACATCCCTTCTGATCTCACTCCATTACGCCGAAGTTTCATTCAATATCTCGCGCTCCATCGCAAGGCCGAGCGCACCATTCATGCCAACGCCTGCCTGCCAATAGACAAGTCAGTTTCATCTACGTCTTGGCCCGGTTCCGTCACCAAAATCCAGACCAACTGAACTCTCCTGCTCTGGAGCGCCGACTTTATCATCTGATCGCCGAGCGTAACCACCCCCGGTCCACTGTCAATACCTGCCTGTCCTGCCTGAGTTGACGGGCTGACGAGCTGACGAAGAGGCTTGGCAACAGTTCACCCGTACCTTAGAAATGACTTATGGCTCTGAATGCTCCTGATCTCACGCAACGTCCGCCCCGGAGTCCGCGAGTGCGCCTGGGCAGTTACGTTATTTTGCCGCGCATGCTCGACAAAGGCCGCGCCACGATCGCCGGCAAGAATGGCGAATATTGCTACAATTGCCCGCTGGACCAGCACTTTCTCACGTTTGCGGGAATTAACGCCGAGGCGCTGAAAGCGGAACTCGCTGCCGGCAAAGGCGACGGCGAAGTCGTGGACTGGATCAATGCTCATTCCACTACGCAGCCTTCACCAATCGAAATCGCAGCTTGGTCAGCCTACCAGGACCAGCGTGGGCCGGCCGATTTGGAATCGCGCCAATTCTTCCATGAGTGCCACACCAAGCTCGCACCCAAACGCCAGGACATTGCCACGTGGTTTGACCTGCTCGATTTGGATGACTTTGCCAGTTTCGGCGGCCAGGTCTGAGGCAGCCGGCATGAAGGAGGTTCTGCCGGGAAGAAGTCTGCTTCGATCTTATTCGCGGGAACCGCCGGTGGCTTCCGCGAGGCGCCGCAGATAATCGAAGGAATAAAGCCCCGTGTCATGGCCGTCGGCCCAGACCGGTTGCAGGGCGTAGCCGCCTACATTGGCAATGCGCACCAAATGAAAGGCCTTCGCGGAAAGCGTGGTCTCCGGGCCTTTGTAGAGATGCCCCATAATGTCCACCTCGCCTTTGCAGCCGGCGCAGGGACAATGGCGGCGCAGCGTTTCCAGCCGCAGATAAGTCTCGCTGCCGTCATCCCATTTGAGGGCCAATTCCTCTCCGATCAGTTGAATGTCAACAGGCCGCATAGCAATAGCTTAAACCGCAGTGCCAGGGCGCAAAAGGCAGATTGCCTTGTTGAGGCCGCTCGTTTTCGACAGAAAACATATCCCGCACCAGGAGCGCCCCGCGCGCCGTACAGCCGCTGGCAACAAAGCGCGTGGAGTCTCCTTCGGACAAGGCCGGTTGCTGTCAAGCAGGTTCCTCAATGCTGACGATATGCATGAGAGCGACACGCTCTTCGCGGTCCAGTGGCCGTCCCGCACCCGACGGGATCGCCACGTGAACGCGGTTCTTAAACACCCAAACGAAATCACGATTCTCGATGCAGAGGGTCCGTCCATCGGAAAGGCGCAGGTGAAAGGGGACAAATGGATTGGCCTCGCGCAGCACAAGGATGTCTTCAGGTCTCGGCATGGGTGCAGACTGACACGTGAAGCCGGCGGGTTCAATCCGAATTTCTTCACTCGACCGTCCACGGAGTTGCCTTTGGCCCAAGCTTGCCTGCCCCCTTCAGGCCGGTCATGGAAAACTATCGTTTGAAAAAGATAGAAGTACCTAATATTTCTAGTTGACACTAATAAATGGCTGTTGTAGAAAAGGACACTGGCTGATGTGCCAGCGCAATTCTCAAAGCGGAACATCGCTATGCCTAGAGTTATGACTCATGCTGTAACAACTGGATTCGCCAGCGCCTTCAAACCGACAACCGGATCGTTGCTCACCAGCACGCTCTTGTTTTCTGGTCTGCTGGCAGGCCTCGGCCAGGCGGCGGGCTTGCCGACGGAACTTCCGGGCACGCCGCCGCCTGGCCGGAATGTGGAAGGGATCATGGACAATTCCTTTTTGGTTGAAGAAGCCTACAACCAGGAACCCGGCGTCGTGCAGCACATCTTCAATGCGAATTACGGTCTCAACCGGCTCCAAGGTTCCGATGACAGAAGTCTGAACTTCGCTTTTACCCAGGAATGGCCCGTGTTCAGCCAAACGCACCAGTTCAGCTATACCCTGCCTTACAGTTGGGTCAGGACGGGAGGACAATCCGGCCAAGGCCTTGGCGACATTCTGTTGAATTACCGGTATCAGGCCTATTACAACGAGGCCACCTTGCGCGCTTTTGCGCCGCGGTTCAGTTTGATTTTGCCGACGGCCAACGACGGCTTCGGAGGTGAAACCGTGGGCTACCAATGGAATCTTCCGTTCAGCACGGCTTTGGGCAGCGATTGGTTTGCGCACGCCAATGCCGGACTGACCTTCTCCCCCGAAGCAGCGCCGCAGCCCCGGCATGATTTGCTGCACTACAATCTGGGCGCCAGCCTCATTTACGCGGCCAGGTCCGACCTGCATTTCATGCTGGAATGGATTGGCAACTGGAATGACACCCCAGGCGCCGCGGCAGGACAGCGCTACGAATTCTCCTCGGTCATTTTGCCGGGGGTGCGGAAGGCGTTCAATTTCAACGGCGAAACGCAGGTCGTCCTCGGACTCGGGGCGCCGGTGGGTCTGACGCGAACCGCCCCTGATGTCGGTTTGTTTCTCTATCTCTCCATCGAACATGGCTTCTGAAAGCGCGCGGCCTTGAATTGGCACGTATGAAAACGAATCATCTCACACCCGCCTCCAGCAATCCAAGCTGGCGTTTGCCCAGTCACTCGCCCAGCCTGCAGGAGGTCAATAGCACCATTCCCATCCCGAAAGGGCTGAGTTTTTGGCGCAAAATGCTGGCCTTTTCCGGTCCCGGCTACCTGGTGGCGGTCGGCTACATGGACCCGG
>ERZ1292640.387-Hain-H43-02um-R1-387-length-35942-cov-8_pt1 | contig 35942 bp, 21 predicted proteins | sample MGYA00564404_ERZ1292640 | MGnify/ENA primary metagenome ERZ1292640 (study PRJEB36523, sample SAMEA6512636) | groundwater metagenome | collected 2019-01-08 | study: AquaDiva: Metagenomics assemblies of 32 groundwater samples | reverse complement strand
AGGCCTACCAGGTGCTGCTGCGGGCCTCGGTGGTCATCAACCTGGTGCCGTTCGTGTATACGTTCCTGGTCCTGCTGACGCTCGACACCGCCCGCCCGTTCGAGCGCGTGGCCGGGGCGGTCGGCGCGCTGGTCACCAGCGCCGGCATGATCACGGCGTTCGTGCCGACCGGCGACGTGACGAGCGTGGCGGTGTTCGAGTTGAAGATGATCGCGGGAGTAGCCGGTCCGATTGCGATTGGGCTGTGGCTGTACTGGCGATCGCGCGGACGGCTGCGTTCCTGAGCTTCGCCCCGCCATTCATTTGCCACGCAACTCTTGGAGTGTGGACTATGCCGACCGGGAGCCGCGGGAATATCGAACTGTGCCGGTCGGGCTATCCCGGTCTTCAGCGAGGTGATCGCATTGCCAAAGTAGCTCAGGTTCATGAAGTTCCAGGGCCGTGTTCCGGTACCGTTGGCCGGCCTGAACCCGGGCACTACACTGCGCCTGTCGTTTGAATAACGAAGTATGCGGTTCAGCCGACTTCTTGTTAGCCGGATCGCAGAGTAGCGGAGTAATCCGAAAGCTGGCAGAATCGACCCGTGAGCCCAACGGTTCTGCAGAGCGGTCCGTATCGATTGTTCTTCTTTTCGAGCGATCGCGGTGAACCCGTTCATGTTCACGTGAGTCGAGATCGAAAGACGGCGAAGTTCTGGCTTGGCCCGGTCCGTCTGGAATACAACCACGGATTCGCGTCAACCGAACTCAAGAAGATTGACAGTTTAGTTCGCGATCACGAAGCGCAACTCCAACAGGCATGGCATGACTACTTCAAGTCTGGCAACTGAAACGCCTATCGCCGCCAACGTCAAGGTCACGTCAGAGGCGTTGACCGTTCATCTCCAGGACGGCCGCGCCGTGTCGGTCCCACTCGCGTGGTATCCGCGATTGGCTGAAGGTTCGCCCGCGGAGCGACGACAGTGGGAGTTGATTGGCCCAGGTATTGGCGTTCACTGGCCGCTACTCGATGAAGACATTTCGGTTGAAGCGCTCTTGCGTGGACTCGGTTCAAACGAGGGCGCGTCATCGTTGCAGCGGTGGCGTGAGTCCCGCCGGCGTCCGGCTAACAAGGCGCTGCAGCCGACGAGCCGCGCTCGAAAAAAGATCAAGGCGAAGCAGCGCTCCCGCGCGTCTCGCGGCTGAGCGCCGATCGTTAGCCCGACAAGCCAGTGATCGGCAGTACATGCTAGGCTCGGCCAATTCCGATGAGTGTCGAGTTCGAATGGGACGACGCGAAGGCCAACGCCAATCTCAAGAAACACGGCGTCCCTTTCGCCGAAGCGTTGAGCGTGTTCGCCGATCCCTTGGCGCGCATCTTCGACGACCCAGACCACTCGGAAACCGAAGTGCGCGAGATCATCGTCGGGTACTCGACCAAGCCGCGATTACTGGTGGTCGGCTTTACAGAACGTTCCGGACGAGTCAGACTGATTCACGCCCGTCCGGCCACCCAGGCTGAGCAGAAACGTCATGAAGAAATCGCCAAGCCGAAGTAGCAAACCCCGGACGAAGGGCCTCCGCTCCGAGTACGAGTTCAACTATTCGCGTTCGCGGTCGAATCGATTCGCTTCTCGGCTCGGTCCGCAAACGGTCGCCGTAGTGTTGGAGCCCGATGTTGCGCAAGTCTTTGACTCCTCGCGCGCCGTCAACAAGCTGCTGCGATCGGTCATCGCGGCCAATGCGACGAAGGAACCTGGGCAGCGCGGCTCTCGCCGAAAAGCGGGCTAACACCCAAATGGAGCCGACGCGCCCTGTTACCTGGTCGCGTGCCTCTCGTTTGGCACGTTAGACGGCCATCGGGAGAATTCCATGACACCGCTCCTCCGTCAGTACCACAATGAACCGTCCCGTCGAGCCGCGGACATGATGTCAACTTCGACACGCAGGCGCCGTGCGGGTTCAGCTTCGGCTTTCGGCTTCCTCGTGCTCGCCACACTGTTTTTCTGCCTCGTCAGGTCGACGCCTGTCGCCGCGCAAGGGCCGCTGCAGGCAGAGCTCAAGGCGCAACTCCTGAGGGAACTCGACGCCATCTCCGCCAGCCTGAAGGGCGTCGTGGGCTACCAGTTGATGGACCTCACGTCCGGCCAAACAGTCGCCGCGCGGCTCGAATCGCAGCTGTTCCCGACGGCATCTACCATCAAGCTCGCGATTCTCTATGAGATGTTCGCGCAGGCAGACGCCGGTACGCTCGCCGTCGACGCGCCGCGGCCGCTCGCCAAGTCCCAAGTGGTCGGCGGCAGCGGCGTGCTGCAGCACCTCAGCGGACCGGCGCTTTCGACGCGCGACTTCGCGGCGCTCATGGTGATCCTCAGCGACAACACTGCCACCAACGTCGTCATCGATGCCGTCGGCATGGATCGGGTCAACGCGCGCATGGCGCAACTGGGACTTCCCGACATCAAGCTGCGGCGCAAGATGATGGACAGCGCCGCGGCGAGGCGCGGTGACGAGAACGTGGCCAGCCCGAAGTCGCTGGCGCGCATCGCGGAGCTTGTCTGGAAGGGCGAGGGCCTTGCGACGGCCAGCCGGGACGCCGCCCGCAAGATGCTCTACGCGGTGCCCGGGCAGATCCGCGACGCGGTACCGGTCTCGATTCCGGTTGCCAGCAAGACCGGCTCACTTGACGCCGTGCGCGCTGAAGCCGCAGTGGTGGAGTTGCCCGGCCGGCCGTTTGCCCTAGCCGTGATGACCACGTATCTGGCCAAGGAGCCAGACGGCGGACGGGCCATCCACGAGATCGCCGCGGCAGCGTTCAGCTATTTCTCCCGCCTCGCCGGGGGCGGGGAGTATGGACGTAAGCAGCCGTAGTGGCGGCACACCAAAGGCGAACACCCAAGCGTGGACGAATTTCTCAGATCAACCGACGTCATCAATTGGCGGCATCCGGCCGTTGCTGCCCAGGCTCAGGTCCTCCGTGGCAATCTGACTGACGCCGTGGCGATTGCCCGTCGTTGCTTCGACTGGGTTCGAGATGAGATCAAACATTCGGGTGACCATCGGCTGACTGCCGTCACGTGTGCCGCGTCGGAGGTTCTCCAGGAACGGAGCGGCTATTGCTACGCCAAGAGTCATCTGCTGGCGGCGTTGCTGCGGGCCAACGGTGTCCCTGCCGGGCTGTGTTATCAGCGCCTCAGCCTCGATGACGAAGGCCGTCGGTTCTCTCTCCATGGGTTGAATGCGGTCCTGCTTCCAGGTATCGGGTGGTATCGGGCCGATCCCCGTGGGAATCGCCCAGGAGTCGATGCCCAGTTCATTCCGCCCACCGAGCGCTTGGCGTTTTCGTTGCGGCTACCAGGCGAGGCGGACCTCCCGGACATTTGGCCGGACCCGATGCCGGTAGTTGTGAACACCATTCGAGCGCATGACAACGCAGGGATATTCGGAGAGAATCTTCCCGATCTCAAACCATCAACGGCTTGACAGGCAGTGCACCCGACGGCCGCTGAGCGATCTGGTATCCAGGAAGTCAATCCACCTGAAAGGCCTCCACATGTCCCTCCGTCGCCCGCTTGCCGCCTCGCTCGTCGCCGTCGTGCTCTTCGTCGTGGCGCCAGGCGCCCAGGATCGCGCGGCGACGCCGCCGATTCGGGGCTTCTCGCCCGACGGCTCGCTGGCCCAGCGGGCGACCGAGCGTCGCCTGCGAGAGCTGCCACGGGCCGAGTCGATCAAGGCGTGGCACCGCTACTTCACGGCGCAGCCGCACCCGGCCACCTCGCCACGCACCCGCGAGATCGCCAACTACATCGCGGCGCAGTGGAAGGCGCAAGGGCTGGACGAGGTCGTGATCCGGAGGTACGACGTGCTGTCGTCCAATCCGAGGAAGGTCCGCGCCGAACTCGTGGCGCCAATACGGTACGTGCCGTCGCTGCGGGAGGATCCCTACCAGGAAGACCCGGACTCTTCCCAGAAGGCCATCAGCGGCGCGTGGCTGTCCTTCTCCGCGTCCGGAGACGTCACCGCGCCGGTGGTCTACGCCAACAGCGGGAATCCCGCCGACTACGACGTGCTCCGCCGCAACGGCATCGATCCCAAGGGCAAGATCGTCATCGTCCGTTATTCGAACCCCTACAGCTATCGCGGATTCAAGGCCCTCACCGCCGAGCGGGAGGGCGCTGCCGCGATGATTGTCTATTCGGACCCGCAACAGGACGGACACGTCCAGGGCGAGGTGTTTCCCAAGGGCCCCTGGGGACCGGCAAGCCACCTGCAGCGAGGTGGCATCGCCTACGACTACATGGTTCCCGGCGATCCGCTGACGCCGGGCTGGGCGTCCACGCCTGGCGCCAGGCGCATCCCGGTTGGCGACGCGGTCTCGGTGCCGAAGATCATGGCCCTGCCGATGTCATATCGCGACATTCAGCCCATTCTTGAAAAGCTCGGCGGGCCGCTGGCGCCGGCCGAGTGGAAAGGCGCCCTGCCGATCGAGTATCGACTCGGCGGCGAGGTGGCGCGCATGCACCTGCAGATCGACATGCGCACCGACGTGCAGCCGAACTACGTGGTGGAAGGACGCATCACCGGCAGTGAGCTGCCCGACGAGTGGGTGGTGCTTGGCAACCACCATGATGCGTGGGTTTTTGGCGGCGTCGATCCCTCGAGTGGCACGGCCTCGATGATGGAGCTGACCAAGTCGCTCGGGCGACTCAAGCAGGAAGGCACGCGCCCCAAGCGGACGCTGGTGTTCTGCGCCTGGGACGGCGAGGAAGTCACGCTGACCGGGTCCACCGAATGGGGCGAGCAGTTTGCCTCCGAGCTCAAGCAGAAGGCGGTCGCCTACCTGAACGTCGATTCGTCCGCGTCCGGACCGCGGCTCGACCTGTCGGCGGTGGGATCGCTGGCGCCGATGGTGGTGGAGCTGACCAAGGAGCTCCGCGACCCGTCCGGCATGTCGTTGTACGAAGCATGGCGGCGCCCGGAAGGCGAGAGCGACGGCCCGAAGGAGGGGACGCTGCCGGACCAGGCGCTGGCCGTCACGAAGATCGGCAGCGGATCGGATCACACGGTGTTCATCAATCACGTCGGCCTGCCCGTGATCGAGATGGGGTTCAACGGTCCGTACGGCGTTTACCACTCCGCGTACGACAGTCATTACTGGGTCGACAAGATTGGCGACCCCGGCTTCCGCTATCACCAGTTGATGACCGAGCTCTGGGGCTCCATGGCGTTGCGCCTGGCGAATGCCGAGATCCTGCCCTTGGATGTGGAGTCGTACGCCGCATCGGTTCGGGACTTCGTCCGCCAGCTCGACGCGATCACGGGCGTGCGCGAGCACCTCGACATCGCGCGACTCGTTGGTGGGGTGAAGGCGCTGCGCACATCGGGCCGGAAGTTGAACCTCCGCCTGCAGTCGGTCCTGGCGTCCGGCGGGCCAACGCGCGAGGTGGCCGGCCGTGTCAACCGCAGCCTGCGGCAGTTCGAGCAGAACTGGTTGCACGAGGAGGGGATCCCCGGCCGTTCGTGGTTCAAGCACCTGCTCTACGCCCCGCGCTACACCTACGCCGCCATGACCCTGCCGGGCATCACCGAAGCCGCCGAACAGGGTGACTGGCCGCGCGCGGCCGCCCAGCTCTCGCTCGTCGCCGACGCGCTGGCGCGCAACACCGCGCTCGCCGACGCCGCTGCCGCCGAGCTGCCATCTGGCGCCGCTCCCACGGCTCTCGAATCCCGGCTGCGGCAAGTGCGTGACGAGGTCGACGGGCGCATGGCCGTGTACGTCGAAAACATCGCGACCGGCGAGCGCGTGGCCATCGATGCCGACTCGCCGTACGAGACCTTCAGCGTGATCAAGGTGCCGCTGATGGCGGCCGTGCTCGATCGCGTGCGCGAGGGCCGGCTGTCGCTTTCGGATCGCATCACGCTGACGGCCGACCAGCGGCGGATCCCGTCGGGCGTGCTCTACGCCCTCGACGCTGGCCTCCAGCCGACCGTCAAGGACCTCCTCACGTTGATGATCGTCATCAGCGACAACGAAGCCACCGACGCGCTGGGCGACCTGGTGGGCCGGGAGGAAGTGACGCGTTTCATGGCGCGCCTCGGTTTGCCCAACACCGTGCTGCGGTTCTCCGATCTCGAGTGGGATCGACTGTGGCTGTCTCAGCTGGATCCCTCCTACCGGGACGCCGGTGGTGATCGCACGGTCCAGTTTCCGTTTGCGAAGTACGGCGACGCCGCCGTTGGCGAGGCGTTTCGCAAGGTCATCGAGGACACCGGCCTCTACTTCGGCCGGAGCACGGCGCGGGAAACGGGACGGCTGTTCTCGCTGATGGCCAGAGGCGAACTGGTGTCGAAGGATGCCTCGGCGCTGATGGTGTCAATCCTCAAGCGGCAGCAGGTGAACAACCGCTTTCCGCGTTACTTGGGCGCGGACGTCGAGATCGCGCACAAGACGGGGGATGGGCAGCCGTGGGTGGCCAACGACGCCGGGATCATGTGGGTGAAGGGCACGCCCATCGTGCTCGTGACCTTCGCCGGCCACCATCGCGGCACGACCGAGGAGGTTCACGAGGCCGAGGCCCGCATCGCCGCGATCGTCGCCGACCACTTCGGCGGGACGGTCGACGCCTCGGCGATTCGTCGGCCGGAACGCCGATGATCGCAACTGGCTACGGCGCGAGCCGGTTGTATTTCCGCAGCGCAGTGCGTAACCGGTCGTGCGGCAAGGCATGCACGCGGTTGCCGTCGCGTCCGGTCATGGTCTCGGCCGCCACGACCGCGTTGATGATCGCTTCCTCGGTGGCCTGAATCGCGCCCTGGAACAGCGGGTCGATGGCGTCGTTGGACAGCATCGTCACCGTGGCCGTGGCCGGTTTCGCGTAGCTGTCGGGGTTCGCGGTTGAAAAGGCGATGAAGATATCGCCTGAACCGTTGCCGCCGCTGCCGCCGACGCGCGCCACGCCCAGCCCGGCGCGCTGCGCCAGCCTCCGTAGCTGGTGCGGCAGCAGCGGCGCGTTGGTGGCAATGACGACGATGATCGAGCCCGACTCGGGATCCTCGCCCTGGGCCGCGCGCGGGCGACCGGTCTCGGGCATCAGGTCCGGAATCTCCTGCCCGACGGGGGCGCCCGCCACGAGGAACTGCGGGCGCCGGCCGAAGTTGGCCTGCACCAGCGCACCCACCGTGTAGGCGGCGCCGCCGGCGCTGACCACTCGCGAGGCGCTGCCGGTGCCCCCCTTGAAGCCGAACGCGATCATGCCGGTGCCGCCGCCGACGTTGCCTTCGGGCACGGCGCCGGACCTGGCGCCATCGAGCGCGGCCAGCACGTGCTCGCGCTTCACGTGAAAACCGAGGATGTCGTTGAGCGTACCGTCGTAGGTCTCGGCCGCGACCGGCAGCGGCACGATCTCCGAATAGCGCGCCATCCACTCCACCGCGGTGTCACGCGCCACGCCGACGCTGTGCGTGTTGGTGATGAGGATCGGCCCCTCGAGAAACCCGCCCTCGGTGATCCAGGTGGTGCCGGTCATCTCGCCGTTGCCGTTGAGCGTGTGCCAGCCGGCAAACACGTTGTCGCCGGATCGGCCGCGCGGCAGCACCGCGGTGACACCGGTGCGGACGGGCCCCTTCCCGCGCGCCAGCGCGCCCTCGCCGGTGACGATCGTCGCCACGCCCACCTCGACCCCGGCGACATCCGTGATGGCGTTGAGCGGACCGGCGGTGCCGTCGAACGGCACGCCGAGCTCGCGTGCGCGCGGCCTGGCCGCGGCGTCCTGGCGTCCGGCGAGCGTGATCACCTGTCCGGGCCTGGCGCCCGTCGTGCGGGGCTCGTCCCACACCAGCGTGCCGTTCACCCACACGTTGCGGATGCCCGTGGCCAGCTTGAACGGCTCGTTGAACGTGCTGTTGTCGATCACGGTGGCCGGGTCGAACAGCACGAGGTCGGCCCACGCGCCGGGCTTGACCACGCCGCGGTCGGTCAGCTTGAGGCGCGACGCCGGCAGCGAGGTCATCTTCCTGATGGCGTCTTCCAGCGTCAGCCACTGGCGCTCGCGCACGAAGCGCCCGAGCACGCGGGGAAACGAACCGGCGCCGCGGGGATGCCGGTAGCCGATGCCGCCGTCGCTCGACACCATGGTCCAGGGCCAGCGATAGAACGCGCGGATGTCGTCGTCCATCATCGAGGTGCAGACGACGGAGGCGCCGCCATCCTTCACGATCTGGATGAAGAGCGCGACCGGCGTCAGACCCTGGTCCTTGGCCACGGCGGCCAGCGTCTTGAACTCGTACTCGGGATGCCGGGCGTGCCGCGTGATGAGGACGTTGGCCGCGCCACCGACATCGGCCAGGCCCTTGGCGACGTCGACGGGATCGTCGTAGCGCTTGCTGGGGATGAGCACCGTGATGGTCGACGACCAGGCGTTGTAGGGATAGGCGTCGGCGGTGACGTCGAGGCCCCGGGCGCGCGCGGCCTCAAAGAGACGCACCGCCTCCCCGGCTTGCCCCCACACGCCGACGGTGCCGAGCTTGATGTGCGTGTTCTGCACGGCCACCTTCGCCTCTTCGGCAATGGTCACCACTTCCCGCATCGAGTCGAAGGCCTTGTCGGCCTCGTCACGGATATGCGAGATGTAGAAGCCACCGAGCCGTCCCGCCAACCGCGCGAGGGCCACCACTTCGGCGGTGGCGGCGTAGCTGCCGACCTCGTACTCGAGGCCGGAGGAGAGGGCGACGGCCCCCTCGCGCATGCCCTGCTCGACGAGCGCCTCCATCCGCGCCAGTTCCTCCGGGCGCGCGACGCGTTTGAAGTCATCACCCATGACGCGTTGTCGCACCGTGGCGTGGCCCACGGCCGTGAGCACGTTGACCGACGCCGGCTCGCGTCGCAGCCGGCCCAGGTAGTCGCTAATCGGCCAGGGCGAACTGCCGTCCTGCCCGACGACGAGGGTGGTGATGCCCTGCGAGATCTGGCTCGCCGCCAGCGGCTCGGTCAACAGCCCGTCAGTGGAGTGATTGTGCGTGTCGATGAACCCGGGCGCGAGTACCAGCCCGCGCGCGTCAATGACGCGGTCGCGGCCGGCGGGCTGGAGGTCGCCGACTTCCGCAATGCGGCCCTCGACGACGCGGACCGCGGCCCGTCGCGAGGGTGCGCCCGTACCGTCGATGACGTTGGCGTTGACGATCACGAACGACGTGGCCGACTGCGCGATCGCCGCGGGCCACGCGCGCGACATGGCGGCCAGGCCAAGAAAGAGCAGACCAAGCCTCAAGCCCCAGGCCCCAAGCCTGAAGGAAACGGGCCGGGCCGTATTACCGGGCATCAATGGTGTCGGCAAGGCGGGCGATCTCCTCGAGGGTGGTGACGAAACGCGTGAGCGCCTGTTCGAGGCGAGCCGTCTCGCGGGCGACCGCCGCGGCGTCGCCGACGCGAATCGCCTCGGCCAGTCCTGGCAGCGGCTGGCCCTCGTATAGCGAGTAGATGTTCCACCCGTAAATCACGTGACGATACCAGCGGGTGTCCGGCGGCGCCGACTCGTCGAGCAACTGCTGCTCCAGTCTGACCAGGGCGTCGTTGATTCGCCGCGCGCGGACCGGATCCACCGCACCCGTGGCGACGCGGCGATCCAGCCGCGCTTCAATCGCCGAGGCCGCGGTGACGGCCCGCGTGGCCAGGCCCCGGGCCGTGGCGAGGTCGGTGATCACTCGACGACGACCGGTGTCATCGACCGCCCACCCGCTGGCGGTGTCGACGAACTCTTCCATCTTGCGCGCGTAGTGCGAATAGCGGAACGGCAGCAGTTCCGTCGACGCCAGGCGCATCACGGTCAGGCCGAGAACACGCGCCAGGGTCTGGCCGACCTTGAAGCCGGGGTCGGTGTGCCGCTCCACGTACTGCCGCGTGTCGTAGTTGGAGTGATAGGGGCCGTAGCTGCCCTCGAAGTCGAACTCCATCTGCAAGGTGGGCAGTCCCAGGAAGTCCTGGAACGCCACGAAGTCCGCGCCGCTGCCAAGCGCCGCCAGCTCCACTTCGTAGCCGTCGGGTCCGCGTCGGCGACGCTCCACCGGCTGTCGCTGCCATTCGTCGGCCCGCCAGCGGTCGTAGACCGACCCGCCGCCATCGTAGTGCGGCACCTCGCGCGTCACCTGCACGAGGAAGTCGCGGAGCGAGGGCGTGCCGCCGCCGTCGAAGCGGCCGCGCATCGACAGGTCGGTATTGATGTAGACGATCGCCTTCTCGCGCAACTCCGCCTGCATCGCCTCGGCGTACTCGGTCGATCCGACCAGCCCGAACTCTTCGGCATCCCAGAAGGCAAAGACAATGGAACGCTCCGGCGTCCAGCCCGATCGCGCGAGGGCCGCGAGCCCGCGCGCCACCTCGAATGTCGGTCCCAGCCCCGTGCCGGGATCCATCCCGCCGAAACTCCACGCATCGTGATGCGTGCCGAGCACGATCCAGCGGTCGGGATCACGGCCGGTGATCTTGCCGATCACGTTGCGAATGGGCCGCCGGCTCGCCTCCATCTGCACATCGAGCCGCACCGTCACCGGGCCCGGGCCCAGCCGATAGGTGAACGGCAGCCCGCCCTGGAACCCGGCCGGCACCGGTGGCCCGGTCAGCTTCGACAGGATCTTCGACGCCTCCTTCCACGACAGCACCACCGCGGGGATCTTGGGCAGGGTGGGCGCCGTGGCCGGATCGAGGGCCGGGACGCCGGGCATGGCGCCGACGCCTGGCGTCAGCGGATCGCCGTGCCAGAACCAGCTGTACTTGGCATTGCCGCTCTGTGACTGGAAATCGGCGCGCCAGGGGCCGTCGGGCCACTCCAGGCCGCGCGTATAGCCGTCATCCGCCGGATCGGAATAGATGATGATGCCGGCCGCGCCGGCGTGCTCCGCGGTGTGAACCTTCACAGCGCGGTGGCTGCGCGCGTAGCGCGCGATCACGATTTTGCCGCGCACGTCAACGCCGGCCGCGGCCAGGCGGGCGTAGTCGGGCGGCAGGCCGTAGTTCACGTAAACGACGGGTGCGCTGACGGTGCCCGACGCGGAGTAGGCGACAAACGCCGGACCCAGGTCGGGATGCGCGCCGTCAGGGTCGCGAGGATCGACGGGCTCGCGGACGGTCAGCGATTCGGCGCTCGGCGACACGATGTCCACCTTTACCGACTTCGGCGTCGACAGGTGAACGACGTACTCGCGCACCTCGGTCTGCAAGCCCGCCGTGTCGAGCGCGCGTCGCACCCGATCGGCCACCTCCATCGAGCGCGCCGATCCGGCGATGTGCGGGTGTTCGGTGACTTGCCGGTGCATGGCGCTGATGGACTCGGTCGAAACACCGCTCAAGAAGCGCTGTTCCAGCGTTCGCGCGGCGGCCGCCCTCGCGGGCGATGAACCCAGCGGGACGGCCGGCGTCCCGGCGGCGGTTGATTGGCCAGGTGGTGCGACGGTCGACCGCTGCGGCACGACGGGCAAAAGCAGGCGCGACGGGTGCGACTGGTCGTGGAGAATCGTCTGCGTGGCGCGGAGCACCGTGCCGTCCTGGCCGAAGACGCCACCGGTATTGGGATTGCGGTCGAAGCGCGGGAAGTTACTGCTCGACACCTCGAGGCGAATCCGGTGCCCGGTGCGAAACAGGTTAGACGTGGCGCCGAGGTCGATCGTGATCTCGGTGGGCTCGCCGGGCGTCAAGAGCGCCGGCGCCGTCTTGCCGGCCCGGTATCGAGCGCGCAGAATGCCGTCGGCGAGGGCCCGGGCGGTGCCGTCAGGAAACACATCGACCAACGTGCCGGTGAAGTCGGTGTCGCGCGCACTCGAGGCAATCCACAGCGTGAGTGCGAGGGGACCGGTCACTTCAAGGTCGGCGGTCAGCGGCGAGCTGGTGTAGACCAGCACGTCCGGGCGCTGCTCCATCGCCCGCCGATCGATTGGTGAACGCGAGTAGCCGCCGCTGGCGCCCGTCGGCACCGGGTCCTTCGGGTCATAGGTGTATTGGTCCGATGGCTCTCGACCCGGGGCCGCGAGGTCCAGGCGTCCATCCCCCGACAGCGTGGCCGCATGGCCGCCGCTGCGGAGAAAGTATTCCGTGGTGCGAGCCCGTGCGAGGGGCCATTCCTGTTCGTCGCGCCACCGGTTCTCGCCCATCACGAACAGGCGCACCGGCGCCTGATCGACGGGGTTGGTCCGGCTAAAGCCGGACGCCACAGCGTCGCCAGAGGTCCGGCCAGAGCCGGACTCCACATTGGCACCGCCACGGAGCCAATGGTCGAACCAGCCCAGCATGGCCTCGTCCGCGCTGAAACCAGCGTCCGGGCCGAAGTCGACATCCCCGATCGCCGTGGTGTCCTTGCTCGGTCGCGCATGGGTCCAGGGGCCGATCACGAGGCGTTGGTAACGGCGCGCAGTTTCGGTGGCCGCGTGTGCGCGCAGGCCCGTGAAGTTCCGTAACGTACCCGTGAGCAGAGTGTCGTACCAGCCGGTCAGGTGGAAGGCCGGAACAAGAAATCGGTTGTGACGGGACTCAATGTCGGATGGATCCCAGAACGCATCGGCGTCGGGGTGCGAGAGCATCTGCCGGTAGCCGGGCGCCAAGCGATTCAGGTCGAGCTCGTTGAACGACATGAGCGGCAGGTGCCAGAGCCACGACGACTTGAGCAGGGCCGCGTGCCGGGGTTCCAGGCCAATGGGACCGTCCCGATCCACCTCCGGCGTCAGCACCCGGCGGCGGACGTCCATCGCCTGGCCCAGATTCCACCCGAGCCCGTCGTTCAGATAGAACGCGCCGCCCTGGAACACCATGTCGTGACGGCGGCTGTACGACGAGGCGGGAAACAGGGCCACGAGGGCGGGTGGCTGACGGGTGGCGGCCTCGAGCTGGGTGGTCGCCAGGTAACTGCCGCCGAACATGCCGACGCGGCCGTCCACCCATGGCAGGGAGGCGGCCCATTGCACCGTGTCGTAGCCATCATCCCCTTCGTCGTGTGGCTTCGCGACGCCGTCGGAGGTGTATCGCCCGCGGGTGTCCTGCACCACCACGACAAACCCGCGTGCCGCCATTGCGCTGAATCGCCGGGCCGAGGTGCGGTCGTTCTTGGAGTAAGGCGTGCGCTGCAGCAGGGCCGGGAGCCGGCCGGTAACCGCCGGACGGTAGACGTCGGCCCGGAGAATCACGCCGTCACGCATGCGGGCGGGCAGGTTCTTCTCGACGCGGATCTCCGGCGACGCATCCGGTAGCTGGGGTGGTGGAGGGGCGGCACCGATTAACAGCAGTGCCAGAACTGGGACCAGCGGTGAGCGCATATGACTCGGGACGTTAGCCCCCGTCGTCCGACCTGTCAACGCCGGGCCCACACAAGTCTCGGTGACCGGATGCGGGACGAATGAACCACGAAACGATAACGCCGTTGACATAACCGTGACAGCGGCCAGATAATCCGCTCGGCTTGTAAAACCTTGTAATCGCCGGGGGCGTCGATGGCGACCCGGCGGCGAGTCGATGGTATCGGGTTGGGAGGTTCAGATGCGGCGGTTCGTGGCCTTGATCCTTATGGTTGTCGCGCTCTTTGCTAATCCGGTCTCCGGATCGGCACAACGCACCACTGGTGACATTCGTGGCGTGGTAACCGACGCTTCCGGCGCCGTGTTGCCCGGTGTCACGGTCACGCTGCGCGGGCGCGCCGTGCCTGGCGCGCCGACGACAGTGACCAACGAAACCGGAGTGTATCGGTTCCCGAACCTGCCGCCGGGTTCGTACGACCTGACGGTGGAGCTCGCCGGCTTTACCACCAGCACGCAGACCGGGATCCAGGTGTCCCTTGGCGGCTCGGCCGAGATTGACGTGCAGCTCAAGCTGAGCACACAGTCAGAGACCATCACCGTGGTCGCCCAGGCGCCGGTGGTCGATTCCACCAGCTCGCAGGTGGCCACCAACTACTCGCGCGAGTGGGTCGAGAACGCGCCCGTGCGCCGGTTCACCTTCTTCGACCTCATCAACGCCGCGCCCGGCGTGAGCGCGGCGACGTCCACCAGTTCCAGGTCGCAGTCATTCGGCTCGGCCACGAACGAGAACGTGTATCTGATTGATGGCACCGACTTCACGGCGCCCCTGACCGGGGCGGCCTGGCCGTGGCCCAACACCGACGCCATCGAAGAAGTGCAGGTGCTCTCGCTTGGCGCGCCCGCCGATTACGGCAACCTGGGCGGCGCGGTCTTCAATGTCGTGACGCGCCAAGGCAGCAACACGTTCCACGGCGACGCCAATTTCTACTTCCAGGACCAGAGCCTGACCGGTCGCAACACGACCGACAAGCAAGACAACAAGCTGCCCTATAACCGCGACGAGTTCAAGGACACCACCGTGCAGCTGGGCGGCCCGGTCGTGAAGGACAGGTTCTGGTTCTTCGGGTCGTTCCAGTACCAGAAGGACGCCGATTCGCAGCCCGGCACCGATCCGAAATTTCCGGCGAGGTCGTCGGCCAAGCGTTACTTCTATAAAGTGAACTACCAGTTCAACCAAAGCCACCGGCTGCAGTTCCAGACGCACGACGACTTCTACCGCATCCCGGCGCGCGCCTCAGCCAATACCGCACCCAGTACCCTTTCGCTCGAGACCGGGCACAACCCGTCGCCGGGCTTGCTGTGGACCTCGGTGATTAACCCGACCACCGTGTTGGAAGCGCGATACTCGGGCTTTTACGGCGTCGATCACGGCGACCCACTCAACGGCGGTTCGCGCGTCGCGCGTCGCTACAACGACCTCGACACCGGCCAGATCACCGGCGGCATTTACTCGTGGTACGACGGCAAGAGCGCCAAGACGGCGTTTTCGGCCAAGGTCACGAAATATGCCGATGCGTTCATGGGCGGCAGCCACGACTTCAAGTTGGGGGTGCAGTACAACGCCGGCCTCGGCGAGTACACCTACGGCCCCAATGACTACATCTACACCTACGGCTCCACGCCCGCGTATGGCTACACGCAGTTGCCGTACACCCAGGGCGGCCGGCTGCGGTCGATGGGTCTCTTCGCCGACGATACCTACCAAGTCGGCCGGGCCACGCTGAACTTGGGCCTCCGCTACGACGACAGCAAGGCCTACATCGCCGAGCAGGACCTCCTCGACGCAAGCGGTAAGCCGACCGGCGCCAAGTCCAGGGCAATCGACGAGGTGTTCCGCTGGCGCGTGGTTTCGCCGAGAGTCGGCGTCAACTTCAAGCTGAACGAGAGTGGTTCTACGCTGCTCAAGGCGCACTATGGACGTTACTACCGGGGCATCGTCACCGGGGAGTTCGACAACACCACGCCGTCGATCTCGGCGAGATACTTGTTCTCCGGTCTTTACAGTGCGGCCGGAGTCCCGCTCGACCAGGATCTGGTGTCCGACAACTCCAGGCTCTCCGTCGACCCCGACTTGAAGAACCCCTACACCGACCAGTTCATCGCGGCCTGGGAGCAGCAGGTGGGGGCCGATCTCGGGTTCTCCGTGAGCTACGTGCACAAACGCAGCGAGCAGCAGACGGCGTTCCCCGACGTTGGCGGCACCTATCAGCTGGTTTCCTACTCGGCTCCGGCCGGTGCCAGCGTGCCTCAGGTCTACCGGTTGACGAGCGGCGCCGATTCGCGGCGCTTTCAGCTCCGCAACGACGACCGCATGTTCTCGCGCTACAACGGCGTAGCGTTTGAGATCAAGAAGCGGATGTCGAACCGCTGGCAGGCCAACTTCGGCCTCACGTTGTCGAAGTCCACCGGGCGCCAGGGCTCGAGCTCGGCCCGCGCCACACCGCTGACATCGCAGACCAGCACGGCGGGGATCTTCGGCCAGAACCCTAACGACTTCATCAACACCGACGGCCGTCTCGTCGGCGACCGGCCCATGGTCTTGAAGACCCAGTTCCTGTACCAGTTGCCCTGGGGGATCATGTCGTCCTTCAACTTCCAGAGCCAGAGCGGACGGCCCATCTTCTCGGAGATTCGCGCCGCAACCAGCGCGACGGGCATTCCGGGTGCGAGCCGCATCGTGGCGACGCGGAGCGACGGCGAGGACCGCACGAAGCTGTGGCAGACGCTTGACGCCCGGGTGGAGAAGACCTTCAATCTGGGTGGCACCGCGGAGTTGGCTGTGTTTAGCGACTTCCTGAACCTGCTCAACAGCGACGCGAACGAGAGCGTGCTCGACCGGCGCCTCGGCAACGCGAACTACAACGTGGCGTCACGGTTCATCCTGCCGCGCCGGATGATGGTCGGCGGCAAGTTCCGGTTCTAACCGACCTGGGACTTGGGGCTTGGGGCTTGCGAGCCTCAAGCCGGACACCTACTGCCCGGGGCGGCGATACGCGCGGCCCCGGGCAGTGATCTGTACGGCGAGATCGCGATCGCCCTGGGCCGCGGCCAGCGTGGCGGCCCTGGCGTTGACCGTGACCGCCTCGGCCACCCGGTTGTTGGCCGCCAGCGCCGCCGCCAACGTTTCGATTGCGCGAGGATCGCGGTTGCCGGTGGCCTCGACGACCGCGCCGGCCAGTTGCAGCGCCAGCATCGCGTCTCGAGGCTCGATGACACGACCAGTCGCCAACAGGCGCGCCAGGTTGTGCGCAAGGCCGACGTCGTTCGGGTGCTTTGCCAACGCCGTTTCAAACACCGTCCGCGCCTCGCGCGTCTGCTCCGACTGGAGTAGCAGCACGCCGAGCGCGCTCGGGACCGCCGGGTCGTCAACGCCCAGGCGTATTGCTTCTCGCAGGGTCGGCAACGCCTCGCTGACGCGGCCAAGACTGGCGAGTGCCATGCCCAGGCTTGCCTGCGAATGGGTTCGCTGAGGGTCGAGGGCGACGGCCTGCCGGTAGCGCTCGGCCGCCCCGGTCAAGTCGCCCCTGGTCGCCAGGTCGTTGCCCTGGCGTTCGAGACGCGCGGCATCAAGGCGGCCGAGATTCGCCCTGGCGTCGGCGTGGTCAGGCAGCAGCGTGAGAACCTGCCGATACCGGGCCGCCGCCTCCTCGTTGCGCCCTTCGGCGGCAAGCGCCACGCCGAGGTTGTACAACCCCACATCGTGGGCCGGTTCCAGCGACACGACGCGAGTCCAGAGCGACACCGAGTCGGACCACCACGCCAGGGCCTGCCGCGACGCCAGGGATGAGGCCACGGCCAACATCACGAAGACGGCGGTCACCAGCCGGGCCCGGCCCGGCCGTCCTGCGGCCCACCGCGCGCCGGCTCCCGCTACCACGATCGCCATGACGACTCCGGGCAGGTAGGTGTAGCGATCGGCAGTGACCTGGAGCCCGCTCGGCACCAGTCCCGCAGCCGGGGCCAGCAACGCCAGATACGCCACCCACCCCGCCGAGAGACCTGGCCACCGATGGCGCCAGGTCCAGGCGGCGAGGGATGCTGCCGCCAGCGCCAGCAGCGCCGCGACCAGCACGCCGGGGCTTTCGACCGGCTCGATCGGCAACACGGCGAGCGGCGTCAGGGCCATCGGCGCCACCGTGTGCCACACGTACACGAACGGGGCCGATGCCGCCGATTGCAGACGGTACAGCCACGGCGTGTCGTTCAGCCCAGGGACGCGCGCCACGCTCTCGATCATGGCCGCCGCGATGGCCAGGACCGCGAACGGCCACACCCTGGCCAGGCTCGCGCGCGGGCCGCGCTTGAGGAGACCGGCATCGATGGCCAGGAGCACGATCGGAAAGCCAAGGGCGACGGGCCGCGCACCGAGCGACGCGGCGTAGAGCATCAGTGACGCAACCGACCATGGCCAGGACGCATGGGCCGGACCGGTCATATAGGCGAGCAATGACGCGAGCATGAGGCCGAGCGCGAGGGCGTAGGGCAGCGCACTGATCCACGCCACTGGCTCGACTCTCAGCGGGTGCAGACCATAGAGAAGGGCCGCGGCCAGCGCGGCCCGGTCGTGCCATGGCCCGGGCAGATCCGGCGCCGATCGCGACAACACACGGCGGCTCACGCCCCAGACCAGCGTGACGCAGACGAAATGCGCCAACACATTCACGGCATGAAACGCCGTCGCGTTGAGGCCGCTGCGCGTCTTGATGGCCGCCCAGACCAGCCAACTGAGCGGCTGGTAATGCTCCATGTAGGTGGTCGTGAAGGCCCAGGTCGCGGCGCCTGGAAAGCCGAGCGATGGGTTCTGGACGATGACCGCCTGGTCGTCCCAGTTCAGGAAGGCAAACCCGGTGGCAGGCAGGAACGTCCAAACCACCGCGGCGGCCATCACGACAATCGAGACGACCCGGGCGACCATTCAGCGCAGCTCTGCGAGCCTTTGCCGTGCGGCGGCAAACCGTGGGTCGAGTTCGAGTGTGCGCCGGAACTGCGCGGCCGCTTCGTCGAGCTTGTTCTGCCTGGCGAGGGCCAGGCCCAGATTGTAGGCGTACTGCGGGTTGGCGCGATCGCGCGTGGCCGCCTCACGAAAGGCCGCTTCGCCTCCGGACAAGTCGCCGCCGCCGGCGAGGACCATGCCGAGTGAATTCCAGTACGATGCCGTCGCCGGATCGAGCGCGATGGCTTCGCGCAGCAAGCGGGCGGCGTCGGCCGGTCGTCCTCCGTCGCGATACAACTCGCCGAGCTTGACCCGCACGAGTGCGTCGCGAGGCGCCATCTGCGCCACGCGCTCGTAGGAGCGGGCGGCCAGGTCCCGGTCACCCAACTGCCGTCCGAGGTCGCCTTCGCGCTCGACCAGCCGGGGATCATCCGGCGCGCCTTGCTGTCCGCGCCGGACCGCGTCGAGGGCCAGCGTGGCCTTGCCATCGGCGAGGTGCGCGTCGGCGAGTCCGAGATAGGCGGCCGAGTAGGAGGGCAGCTTCTTGATGGCGCCCTCGTAATGCGTGGCGGCCTCGCGCCACCGCTTCAACCCGGTCAGCGCGCGCGCGGCGTAATAGTGGGCTTCGAAGCTGTCGATGCCGAGGCCGAACAGGCCCCGGAAGCGATCGAGGCTGGCGGCGTGGCGGCCTTCGCGCAGGTTGACCAGTCCCTCGCGCATCAGCGTGTTCAGCGTCTGGTACTCCTCGATCTTGTCTTTCGGGTCGGCGCCCGACGCCCGGCTGGCCGCGGGTCCGCCGCTGCTGACGTAGCCGAGCGCGCCCAGTTTCTCGAGCAGGTCCGGCGGCACCGAGGCGGTGGCGTTCCCCTGCTGGCCGCGCAGCGTCGTTTGCTCCTGGCGCAGGCGCTGCTCGATTCCCGCCCGGTAGGCCCGCGCCCGCGCCGGCTCCTGCTCGACGAGGTTGTGCCGCTCACCGGGATCGCGATCGAGATCGTAAAGCTCCGGCCGCGGGGCCAGGATGTACTTCCAGCGGCCGTCACGGAGCGCGCGAAGATCGCTCCACCCGTAATGGATGAGCGGCGTCAGCGATTCGGCAAACGTCGGTTCGTCGTCCACGGGCGCGCCGCCGAGCGCTCGCGCCAGCGATCGGCCGGAGACGGCGGGCGTGGCCTCGGCCAGCCCCAGCAGTTCGAGCACGGTCGGCATCACGTCAACAGAGCGCGCCACGAGTCCGAGCTTCGTGCCCGGCGTGATGCCGGGGCCGCGTGCGATGAACGGAACGCGGAGCGTCGTCTCGTAGACGAAGAACCCGTGCACCGCCTCGTCGTGCTCGCCCAGCCCTTCGCCGTGGTCGGCCGTGACGATCAGCAGCGTGTCGTCGCGCAGGCCCGCCGCACCAAGGGCGGTGTCGAGCCGGCCCACCAACTCGTCTGACCAGGCGACTTCGCCGTCGTACGGCCGATCGGCGTAGCGCGACGCATACGGCTCCGGCGGCTCGTACGGATCGTGCGGGTCGTAGAGGTGCACCCACCCGAAGCGCCGCTCCGGCCCGGGCTCGCCGAGCCAGGCCACCGCCTCGGCCACCGTCGTATCGCCGCGCTTCTGGATCGTGTTCAGAAACCGGGCGTCGTCTTCGCCGACCTCAAACTGGTCGGAGTAGTGCGCAAACCCGCGGCCGAGGCCCGACTGCTTCGACAGCACGATCGACGACACAAAGGCGCCGGTCCGGAACCCCCGCTGTTGCAGGATTTCAGCGAGCACGGGCACACCCTTGCCAAGGGGAGGCGAGACGTTGTCTCGAATGCCATGTTCGGCCGGGTAGAGCCCGGTGAAGAGCGAGATGTGCGATGGACGCGTCAGGGGCGCATGGGCCGAGGCGTGGAGCGCCATGGCTCCCTCGCCTGCAAGACGGTCGAGATTCGGAGTGGCTACCGTGGTGCTGCCGTAGGCGCCGACGCGGTCGGCGCGAAGCGTATCGATGGTCACCACCAGCACGTGCCGGGCCGTGCGCGCGGCCGGCGCCGCTGGTGGCGAGGGCGCACACGCGGTGCTGGCGGCGAGCAGCGCCACCGCCACGACGAGGCGATTGCCCGGTGTCGAACTCACCGGCGCCCCGGGCTCCCGCCTCTGGCTTCGGCCCGCTTGCCGGCCGCCGCCTGGCGCGCCGCATCCGCGTCGCGACCCTGGCGCGAGTAGATATCGGCAAGTACGTAGTGACCCAGGGGGACCATGGCGGCATCGGGCTTCGTCGCGAGTCCCCGGGTGGCCGCCTCCTCAGCGTCCTTCAGATTGCCGGCGTCCAGAAGCGCCTTGGCGAGGTACAGGAAGCCGGTGCCGAACTCAGGGTTCTTGTCGACTGCCGCGCGAAAATGCGTGAGTGCGTCGGCGGACCGACCGCCGCGGGCGAGCAGCTTCGCCAGGTTGAAGTGGGGCTGGTACAGCTTTGGACTGACCTTGATCTCTGCCTCGTACTCCGAGGCGGCGGCCTGCCACTCGCCGCGTGCTTCGTGCACCAGGCCAAGGTCGTAGTGGGCCATGGACTGATCGCCCTTGAGCTTGATCGCTTCGACCAACGCGGCCTGCGCGGCGTCGACTTGTTTCAGCTCGAGGCGTGCTTCGGCGATCTTCACGAGAAACACGGCGCGATCGCCGTCGAGCGCGAGGCCCTTCTCCAGCGTCGCGGCCGCGTTCGCAAACTCGCCCTCGCGCATCGACAGTTCCGCCAGTTGATAAAGCGCCTTCGCGCCACGCGGGTTGAGCTGAAACACGCGCTCGAAACCAGCGCGCGCCTCGTCCAGCTTCCCCGCCTGGCGGTAAGCCAGCGCCAGGCTCCACGCGGCGCCCTCGTGCTCCGGGTCGACGGCCAGCGCTTGCTGATATGCCTTGATCGCGTCGGGAAGCCGGCCGGCCTTGGTGTGGATGTTGCCCAGGATCGTGTGAGCCTCCATCACCTCGGGATCGGCGGCCAGCACGGTGCGGACCTTGGCGATGGCCTCGTCCAGCCTGCCGGCGACCGAGTCACTCCCGGCGAGCTTCAGCAGGTTGTAGAGGCCGATCATGTCCTTGGGATCGCCCCGGGGCCGTTCCACCAGCGCCGCCCGGCTAATGGTGCTGGCCACGTAGCCGAGCGCTCGCAGGCGTTCCTCGGCGGCGGGATCGATCGCGCGGGGCGCCTGTGGCGGCGCGGCGACGGCCGTTCGCGTGGCCATCTCCCGGAGGGCGCGTTCGAGGGCATCGGCCATGCGCGGGTTCGAGGCCGCCAGGTCACGCGTCTCGCCGGGGTCGGCCTGGGTGTCGTAGAGTTCGCGGCGCGGCGCGGCAATGAACTTGTATTGGCCGTTGCGCACCGCGGTCAGTTCGCTCCAGCCGTAGTGATAGCGCGGGTACCACGTCTCGCTGAATCCCAGGAGATCCATCTCCTCGCCCCGGCCCAGCGGCATCAGGCTGACGCCCTGCACCGCGGCCGGCACTTCGGCGCCGACGAGATCCAGGACGGTCGGCATCACATCGACGATGCGAACCTGTTCGGGCACGGCGCGCGCCGGCACGCCCGGCCCGGCGACAATCAGCGGGATGCGCACCGCGGCGTCATACACGAAGAAGCCGTGCTGCTGCTCGCCGTGTTCGCCGAGGGACTCGCCGTGATCGGCCACGACCACGACGATCGTGTCATCGAGCCGTCCGCTCTCTCGCAGCCGATCGACGAGCCGGCCAATCTGCGCGTCGGTGGCGGCGATCTCGGCGTCGTAGGCGCCCTGCAGGGTGGCTGGAAACCGCGATCGATACGGCTCCGGCGGCGTGTAGGGGCTGTGGGGATCGTACAGGTGCACCCACGCCAGAAACGGGCGGTCGCGATCCTCGTCGAGCCAGGCGAGCGCGTGATCGACCACCTCGCTGCCGGGCCGCTGCGCCGCATCCAGGCCGGCGGCCATTTCGTAATTCGACAGGTCGAACGCGTCAAAGTAGTGGTCGAACCCCTGCGCGATGCCCCACCGGTGGTCGAGCACGAAGGCGCCGACGAAGCCCCCGGTGCGGTAGCCGCGCGACTGAAGGACCTCGGCGAGCGTCGTGATGGTGTCGTTCACATAGAAGCTGCCGTTGTCACGCACGCCGTGAAACGTCGGAAACGTGCCTGAGAGCAGCGAGGTGTGGGCCGGCAGGGTCAGCGGCGCTACGGTGGCTGCCTGCTCGAACCGCAGGCCGCGGGCCGCCAGGGCGTCGAGGACGGGAGTCGAGGCAGCCTGGTAACCGTAGCTCCCGAGGCGGTCGGCACGGAGCGTATCGACACTGACCAGCAGGACCGACCGCGGGCCGCGGCTTGGCGACCCGCCGAGCCAGCCCTTCTGCCAACCGAACCAGCCGGCAGCGAGAGCGACCACAATGGCCGTTGCCGCGAGACCCTTGCGCATCGCGTTATGTTATCAGCGATGCCGCGGCGGTCTGCCTCTCGGCTCACGGCCGAAACCGCTGAGCGCTGAAGCGGTCACATGGCGCCGCCGAGCATGGTCAGCCCAATCACGAGCAGCACCGCACCGAGGGCCGTCCTCAGGATGGTGTGCGGCAGGCGTGATGAGATCGCGGTGCCAACCAGCGCCGCCGGAATGGAACCCGCCAACAGGTCGCGCAGCAAGGCCAGATCGATTCCGCTGAGCGCGAGGTGCCCGGTACCGGCACAAAGCGCCAGCGGAATGGCGTGGGCAATGTCGGTGGCCACCAACCGCTGCGGGGTCAGGCGCGGATAAAGGCGCACCAGCATGACCACGCCAAGGGCTCCGGCACCCACTGACGTGAGCGTTACCAGGCCGCCAAGGACGGCGCCCGCGGCGACGGTGGCGGCAGCCGGCCATCCGGCGGCGGCCGGCGCGGTGGGCGACGCGGAGAAGCGCGCCGCGAGCGCCCTGAGCGGCTTGTCCGCCAGCAGGCTCGCCGCCGTCAGGCACACCGCCAGTGCAATTGCCAGCTTCACCAACACCACGCCGCCGTCGTTGGCCTGCCGGCCGGCCATCCAGATGAGCGTGACCGCCGACGCCGGCAGGCTGCCCATCCACAAGCGCCTCACCACCGGCCAGTCGACCAGCTGCTGACGCATGTGAAGTCCGGACACTGCGAGCTTGGTGATCGCCGCAAACCACAGGTCGGTGCCCACGGCCACCAGGGGCGCCGTGCCAAACCCAAGCAGCAGGATGGGGGTCATGAGCGCGCCGCCGCCGACGCCGGTCATCCCGACCACGAATCCGGTGAGGGCGCCGGCCGCCACCTGCAGCGCGTCCATCGTCACCGGAGCCGCGCGAACACCTGCTCGGCGCACTCCTCGGGCGAGCGCCCGGTCGTGAGCAGATGCACCTCGGGCGACTCCGGACGCTCGTACGGGCTGTCGATGCCGGTGAAGTTCGGCAAGGCGCCGCCGCGGGCCTTCGCATACAGGCCCTTGGGATCGCGGCGTTCGCATTCCTCGATCGGGGTGTCGACGAACACCTCCACGAACTCTCCGTCGGCGAACCGGTCTCGTGCCGCTCGCCGCTCGGCGCGGAAGGGAGAGATGAACGCGACCAGCACCATCAGCCCGGCATCCACCATCAGACGGGCGACCTCGGCGACGCGCCGGATGTTCTCGGCCCGGTCCGCCTCGGTGAAGCCCAGGTCGCGATTGAGTCCGTGCCGGATGTTGTCGCCGTCCAGCAGATAGGTGTGCCGGCCCGCTGCATACAGGCGTTGCTCGAGGCGGTTGGCGATCGACGACTTTCCGGAGCCCGAGAGGCCCGTGAACCACACGCAGCACGGTTGCTGCTGCTTTAAGGCCGCCCGCGCCGGCCCCGTGACCTCGAGCGCCTGCCAGTGCACGTTCGCGGCGCGGCGCAGCGCGAACTCGATCATGCCGGCGCCCACGGTTTCGAAGGTGAGCGGGTCGATCAGGATGAAGGCGCCCAGGGTGCGATTGACGGAATAGGGTTCAAACACCAGGGGCTGCGCGGTCGACAGGTTGACCACGCCGATCTCGTTCAGCGCCAGCGTCTTCGCCGCGAGATGGGCATCGCTGCCGACGTCGAGGCGATGCTTGATGGCGGTCACGGTCGCGCGCATTTCCTTTGAGTACGCCTTGAGCAGGTACGAACGGCCTGGAATGAGGTCGTGGGAACCCATCCACAACAGCCGGGCCTCGAACTGATCGGCCACGGCGGGCGCCGCCGTGGCGGCCGCGATCACGTCGCCGCGGCTGACGTCCACTTCGTCGCTCAGCGTCAGGGTGACGGAGTCGCCGGCTTCGGCCCGGGCCCGCTCGCCACCCCACGTCACGATGCCCTTGACGCGGGTTTCCACGCCGGAGGGCAGCACGCGCACGCGGTCGCCCGGATGCACGGCGCCCGCGCAGACCCGTCCGGCTGCGCCACGAAAATCAGGGCCGGGACGATTGATCCACTGCACCGGCATCCGGAACGGCCCCGACGAAGGCGGACCGGTCACCTCAATCGTCTCGAGATAGGAGATCACGGTGGGCCCGTCGTACCAGGGCATGCGCGCGCTCGGCGCGACGAGGTGATCGCCCTCGAGCGCGCAGATTGGGATTGGCCTGACGCTGGTGATGCCGCAGGCGGCCGCGAACGGCGCGTAGGCGTCGACGATGGCTTCGAAGACCTCCCGCGAATAGTCCACCAGGTCCATCTTGTTGACCGCGAGCAGGACGTGCCGGATGCCCATGAGCGCGACGATGCGGGTGTGGCGCCGGGTCTGGGTGAGTACGCCCTTGCGCGCGTCGACCAGGATCACCGCCAGGTCGGCGGTGGATGCGCCGGTGGCCATGTTCCGCGTGTACTGCTCGTGGCCCGGCGTGTCGGCGACGATGAACCGCCGGGCGGGGGTGGAGAAGAAGCGGTAGGCGACGTCGATGGTGATGCCCTGCTCTCGCTCGGCCTGCAGTCCATCCACCAGCAGCGCGAAGTCGACGCGGCTGCCCTGCGTGCCGTACTTGAGCGAATCGGCCTCGAGCGCCCGCGTCTGGTCGTCGAAGACCGCGCGCGACTCGTGCAGCAGCCGGCCGATCAGGGTCGACTTGCCGTCATCCACGCTGCCGCACGTGATCAGCCGAAGCAGGGGGAGGCTCAGAAGTATCCCTCCCGTTTCTTTTTCTCCATCGATGATGGTTGGTCGCTGTCGATCAGCCGGCCCTGTCGCTCGGAGGATGCCGCGGCCACCGTCTCGGCGATGATCGCCGCGATCGTGGTGGCGCGGCTCTCGATGGCGCCGCTCAATGGGTAGCACCCCAGCGTTCGGAACCGCACCCATCGGCGTTCGGGCCGCTCGCCGGGTGCGAGCGGAAACCGCTCATCGTCCACCATCACGAGGGTCCCGCCGCGATGCACGACCGGCCGCTCGGCGGCGAAGTAGAGGGGGACCACCGGAATGCCCTCGCGTTCGAGGTAGCGCCAGACGTCGATCTCGGTCCAGTTCGACAGCGGGAACACGCGCATCGACTCACCGGGGCGGACGCGCATGTTGTAGATGGCCCAGAGCTCCGGGCGCTGCGCCTTCGGATCCCACCGGTGGCCCGCCGCCCGGAACGAGCAAATGCGCTCCTTGGCGCGCGAGGCCTCCTCGTCGCGGCGGGCGCCGCCAAAGATGACGTCGAAACGGTGGGCATCGAGCGCCTGCCTGAGGGCCTCGGTCTTCATCACGTCGGTGTAGGGGCCAGAGCCGTGCGAAAAGGGATTGACCCCGGCGGCCAGGCCGGCCTCATTGCGGTGCACTAGGAGGCGCATGCCGGATTCGCGCATCACGCGTTCGCGGTGCGCGTACATGTCCCGGAATTTCCACGTGGTGTCGACATGCAGCAACGGAAACGGCGGCGGTGAGGGATGGAACGCCTTGCGGGCCAGGTGCAGCAGCACCGACGAGTCCTTGCCGATGGAATACAGCAGGACCGGTCGCTCGGCGCCGGCCACGGCTTCACGCAGGATCTCGATGCTCTCCGATTCCAGGACGTCGAGCGTCATCGGCCCCCCATCATGGCACGACTGCGGTGCGGGTCAGAGACCATGGGCCACTCGATAGTCATGGACCTTCCGCGCCCAGACCCAGAGGAGGATGGTGCCGGTGACGATCAGCCCCAGCGACAGGCCCACCCACAGGCCCCACACCCCCCAGCCGATCACGAAGCAGAGCGTGCAGCTCACGGGCAACCCCAGCAACCAGTGCGCCGCCAGGTTGACGAGCATGGGCGTACGCGTGTCGCCGATGCCTCGCAGCGTGCCGGTGATCACGCCCTGAATGCCGTCGAACAACTGGAAGATCGCGGCGAGATAGAGCAGCGACGTGCCGACGCTGAGCACGGCCGGGTCGCTGCTGAACAGTCCGATCAGCGTCCGCGGCATGGCGACGAACAGCGCGCCCGAGCTCAGCATGAACGCGACGCCCAGCAGGATGGCGGTCCAACCCGCGGCTGCGGCGCGTGCCGGATCGCCCGCGCCCACCGCATGCCCCACCCGCACCGCGCCGGCCGATCCCACTCCCAGCGGAATCATGAACGCGATGCCGGCCAGGTTGAGCGCAATCTGGTGCGACGCCGCCGAGATGGGGTCGAGTGTGCCGGCCAGGGCGGTAACCAGGGCGAAGACACCGACTTCCGCGAGTACCTGCGATGCCGCCGGCAGCCCCAGCATGAGCAACTGCTTCAGACGCAACGGATCGAACCGCGCCGCGGGCCAGAACTCCAGATGACGTTCCGCGCCGGTCTTGTCCGCCGTCTGGTCCGCCGTCTTGTCCGCCGTAGCCTCGGCGAAGGCGGAAGCCTTGGCGGAGGCGGAAGCCTTGGCGAAGGTGGACCACCAAATCGCTGCGACCAACGCCGCGAACATGTAGATGCGCGACAGCAGCGTCGCCCACGCCGCGCCGGCCACTTCGAGGCGCGGAAACCCGAGGTGGCCGTAAATGAGCAGCCAGTCCATCGCGGCATTGAGGAGGTTGGCGGTGATCAGCGCGAACATCACCGGCATCGCCAGGTGCATGCCCTGCAGGTAGCGCCGGCACGCGGCATACGCGAGCAGGAACGGTGTGCTCCAGATCACGACGACGAAATACGACTGCAGCGGCGGCGCCACCTCGGCGTGGAAGCCGAGCGACGGGATCGAGTCCGCCAGCAGCAGGCACACCGCCATGATCGGCACGGTCATCAGCGCCGCCAGCGTCAGGCCGTCGAACAGCCAGCGATGGCAGTCGCGGACGTCGCCGGCGCCGAACGCCTGCGACACCAGCGTGTCGAGGCCGAGCAGCACGCCCATGCCGAACACCGCGAAGGCAATGTGCATGGCGGCGCCCACGCCGACCGCGCTGATCGCCTCGGGCCCGAGCGGCCCGACCATCAGGGTGTCGACCACGCCCATGGCCATCCAGCCGAGTTCGGCCATCACCACCGGGACGGCAAGGCGCAGCATGGGGACCAGTTCTGAGCGGAGTGAGGCGCGCACGGGAATCCTCAAGCTTACGGTAGGATGGCCGCAGACGGGCCACAGATGACGCAGATAACACAGACTATGCTCGAGGGAGGTCCCGTGCGAATACCTGGAATGTTGGTCTTGTTGCTGCTTGCCGGTGTCCCGGCCGGTCTTGGGGCGCAGGTCGGCAATACCCCGGGCTCCGGCTTCACCACCATCATCGGCAGCGCCATGCGTTACGTCATCGCCTACGAGCAGAAGTTCGCGCTGCTGGTGGCGGAAGAGGCCTACTTGCAGCAACTGCAGCGACCACCCAATCCCGGCGACTCCAACTTGAGCCGCAGCAATCCCGGCGGCGGCATGCGCGCCGGCGGCACCGTGGGAAGCCTCGTCATGCGCTCGGACTTCCTGCTGGTGCAACTGGGCGGCGATGGCGAAGGCTGGATGCCGTTTCGCGACGCCTTCGAGGTGAGAGGGGCCAAGGTCCGTAATCGCGACGAGCGCCTGTTGAAGCTGTTTCAAGGCAACGACAAGGAGCGCTTCGAGAAGGCCGCGAAGTTCAGCGAGGACACCGCCAGGCACAACGTTGGCAACGTCGCCCGCACCATCAACATCCCGACCCTGGCCATGATGTTCCTGCACCCGCGCGTCAACGAGCGGTTCGAGTTCACCGACGAGGGCGAAGAAACCCTTGCCGGCCGCGTGCTGCGGCGCGCCGCCTATCGGGAAGCGGCGCGGCCCACGCTGATTAAGACGACGCGTGGGCGAGACCTGGCGTTGACCGGCCACATCTGGATCGACCCGTTCACCGGCACCGTGGTCAAGACCGATCTCAACGCCGCCGATCCAGCGGTGCGCTGCGCCGTCACCGTCACCTTTCGCCGGGACGAAGCCCTGGATTTCTGGGTGCCGCACCAGATGGACGAGTACTACAAGGCGGCGCTCGCCCTCGACGAAATCGTCGCTACCGCCACCTATTCCAACGTTCGCACGTTCCTGAAACCGGCTCAGAATTAACAGGAGATCGGGAGTTTCAGAAGGCCAGGAAGAAGTCTGCTATGGCGTGGGCAGCGCCGGCATCTTGTCCTTCGGCAGCCGCGGCAGCTTCTCATCCCGCATCGCCAGGTGGTACACCGCCGCCGCAATCACCATCGCCGACTGCTGCGCATCGTCTTCGATTATGCGCTCGTAGGTGTCGAGATTGGTGTGCCATGTGTGCGTGCCGTACTCGATCGGATCCTGTGAAATGCCAATGCCCGGCAGGCCGGCCTCGTTGAACGAGGTCGAGTCCGTGCCGCCGCGGCGGCGGCTCTGCGTCGCGCTGACGCCGAAGAAGCCGTTGTCCTCGAACGGCCTGGTCGCCTGGCGCAGGATGGCGGCCGCGTCGGCCGGGCCGAACACCGACATGCCGCGCGCGCGACCGGTGCCCGAGTCGATGTTGAAGTAGCCGGCAAAGTTGGCGTGTTCCGGCTTCGGGTCCTCGACCATGCCGAAGTGTTCCTTCACGTAGGCCTGCGAGCCGAGCAGGCCCTGTTCCTCGCCGCTCCACAGCGCGACGCGAATGGTGCGGCGCGGCTTCACGCCGATGGCGTTGAGAATGCGGATGGCCTCGAGCATGGTCGCGCAGCCGATGGCGTTGTCGGTGGCGCCGGTCGCCGAGTGCCACGAGTCGACGTGACCGCCGAGCATCACCACTTCCTGCGCCTTGTCGGTGCCGGGAATTTCGGCGACGACGTTGTAGGCCGTGGCGCCTTCGGGGTAGGTGCGGTTGACGATGTTCATTTCGAGTTCGACCGTTGCGCCGCCGGCCATCAGGCGCGACAGGCGGCCGTAGTCTTCGTTGCGCATCACCACCGTCGGCACTGCCTTGGCGACGTCGAACGTGCGGTTGTTGAAGGCGCGGATCTGGCCGTGTTCACGGCCGGCGTCGTTGACGCGGCCGGCGGCACCGGCCGCGACCAGGAACTGATCCAACTGCTCGGCCACCTGCGCGGCGGGCACGATGTTGGGATTGGCCGGTCCGCCGGGGCCACCGCCGCCGGGAAAGCCGCCGCCGGTGGGATTAACCGGGTCGTACTGCGCGCGCACCTCGTTGTCCTCGCGGCGCTTCTGCGGCGTGAGGATGGTGACGCGCACTTCCGTGGCGGCGCCCATCATTACGAACTTGCCCTTCACCCTCGCGCGGTTGTCGTCGAAGAACTTCGTCAGCACGTCCTTGGTCGGCTGCGCCGGGATGATCAACTGCACGGCCTGGGCGGTAACAGCGCCGCTGGTGCCGGGCGTCCACGCCAGCGCTTCGGTGACCAGCGAGTCCTTCACCGGCGCGGTGACATGCACCGACAGCTTTTCGTTCACCCAGCCGGGATGGCCGAACGTCCACGGTTCGAGGTGGGCGTTCTTCAGGCCCCAGGCGGTGGTCTCTTTCACCACCCAGTCCTGCGCCGCCTTGAGATTGGGCGACCCGGTCAGCCGCGGACCGTAGACGTCGGTCAGAAAATGCAGGGTGCGGAGAATCTGGGAGTTGTCGGTCGCCTCGCGGCGAATCTTCCACTGGATGTCGCGATCGATCTTCTCCTGCGCGGCCGGCGTGGTAATCGACAGGGCGGCGAGTGCCAACGTCAGGGCAAAGGTGGTGTAACGCATGCCCGGCATTCTACAATCGATAGGTTATGCAGATCGCGAAACCCGCCATCCTGAAGCCGGGCGTCAGCCTCGAGACCTTGCCCACGCCGCGTCCCGCCGATTTGGCGGGCGGTGACGCCAGCCGGACCATCCGCGGCAGGGCCCTGGTCATCTGGGATCCCAAGAATCCCGGCAAGAAACTCGACGCCATCGACACCGACCAGATCACCCCGGCCGCCGATTGCGTCTCGGAAAGCCTCGAGACGCTGGACGAACGCTGGAAGGCGGGGTCGTTCCGCTACCTGATGCCCGACTTCCGCGCCCGCGTTCACCGCGGCGAGACATTTGTCGTGGCGGGGGACCGCTTCGCCATCGGCAGCTCGCGCGAGATGTCGCCGGCCGGCCTGAAGGCGATCGCCGACGAGGTTGGTCTCGAGATGGTGATCATCTGCGGCCACAACATGGGCGACATCTTCCGCCGCAACTCGTTCAACCTCGGCCTGCACGTCGTGCAGAGCCCCGAGGCGGTGGCCGATGCGAAGGACGGCGACGAGTTCACCTACGAGACCGGCTCGCGACAGATCGTCAACGTCACGCAGGGCAAGACCTACACGCCCGTCCCGCTCAGCGCCAAGGAAGACGAGATTCGCCAGAGCGGCGGCATCTTCGCCGTCGGCCGCCGCGAGTTCCGCTCGTCGGTCGAGCGCCGGCCGGAAGTGACCTTCCCCGACGCGAAGCTGGCGCGGACCATGTCGACGACGGCGCAGATCGTGTGGGCGCATCGCGTCGACAAGGACGCCGAGGTCGCGCCGGGCGCGACGCTGCGCGTGTACGCCGACCTGCTGCCGGCGTCGGACGGCACGGCGCCGTTCTCCATCCACACCTTCAACCAGATCACCGGCGGCAACTCGATCCTGCCCCGCCAGGCGGCCGTCGCCAACGATCACTTCGTCTTCACCGGCAAGCAAGACGATGACAAGCAGACCGGCATTGGGCGGCAGTTCGCGGCCTTCCACGACATCAAGAAGCCGTACTACGCGACGCCCGGCGACGGCATCTTCCACTTCTACTTTCCGGAACAGGGTCTCGTCGTGCCGGGCCAGTTCATTCCCGGCGCCGACTCGCACAGTCGCGCCTACGGCGCCTACGGCGCGGTCGGCATGGGCGTGGGCTCGACCACGCTCGGTTTCGGCTGGTCCACCGGCTACATCTACTTCACCATGGCGAAGGAGCGGCGCGTCACCTTCCGCGGCAAGCTCAGTCCGTGGGTCACCGGCAAGGACATCGTCCTCGAACTGCTGCGGCGCTGGGGCGCGAAGCAGTCGCAGGGCATGTCGGTCGAACTCGTGGATGCCGACAAGCAATTGCCGATCGCCTTCCGCAACACCATCGCCAACATGATGGCCGAGGCCGAGGCGTTGAACGGCATCTTCGCGCCCGACGACATTACCTACGCCTGGTACAAGGCGAAGGGCATGAACGAACTGCCGTATCCGCAGTTTGGCTGCGGGCCCGACGCGAAGTTCGAGATCGATGAAGAGCTGGTCCTGAACGACATCACGCCGATGATCGCCAAGCCGTTCAGTCCCGGCAATGCGTTCCCGGCCGAGGAGGTCGCGCGCGAGCGCATCGAGTTCGACAAGGCGATGATCGGCTCGTGCACCAACGGCAGTTACGACGACCTGCTGTCGGCGGCGCTCGTGCTGGTCGCGGCGCGCGACAAGGGCCTGACCAGGGTCCAGAAGGAGCTGGTGGTGTTCCCGGGTTCCGGCGGCGTCAAGCTGCTGATCGAGCGGCCCGACCCGCGGCTGGGCGGCGAGTCGATCGCCGATGTTTTCCGCAACGCCGGCGGCCAGATCCGCGCCTCGTGGTGCGGCCCGTGCTTCGGCCAGGGCAGCGATGCGCTGGCGAAGGGACAGCGCGCGATCACCTCGTTCAACCGCAACTGGCAGAACCGGATGGGGCTGGGCGGCGAAGGCTATCTCGCGTCGCCGTCGGTGGTCGCTGCGTCGGCGCTCGCCGGCTACATGGCGCCGCCCACCGAGCTCGGCCTGCTCTGGGATCCCGACAAGTACGGCGTGTAGTTACCAATTCAACAGGAGCGGCAAATCTTCAGACGTGAAGAAACTGACACTGCTCCTGTTGCTTGTTTTCATCTCCACTCTCAACGCGCTTCAAGCGACGCCTCAGTCCATCGTCGATGAACTGCTTGCCGCCGACCGCGCGTTTTCGGTGGCGAGCGGCAAGTCCGACGTGGTGAACGGCCTGTCGGCGATGTTCGGCGACGACATCATGCTGATGCATGCCGGCGGTGTGGCCAGCGGAAAGGCAGGCGCCACCGAGGCATTGCGCCAGAACCAGGCGAACGCCGGCGCGAGCATCACGTGGACGCCGCTGCGCGCCGCTATTTCCGGCGATGGCCGCCACGGCTTCACCGCCGGGTTCATGAACCTGCGCACGGCCGATGGCAAGGAAACACCGCTCAAGTACCTGGCGTACTGGCAAAAGCAGGCGGCGGGCTGGCGCGTCACCGCCTACAAGCGCGGCCAGGCCAAGGCCATGCCGTCGCTGACGCCGATGGCCAACGTGCTGTCGGCGGCAATCGTCGCGCCGGCAACGGATGCCGCTGTCATCGAGCAGTACCGGAAGAGCCTCGCCGATGCGGAAACCGCATTCTCGAACGACGCGCAGACGATGGGCATCGGCCCCGCCTTCACGAGGTACGGCAGCCCGGACGCCATCAACCTGGGCCCGCCCGACGTGCCGGTGTTCATCGTCGGCAACGATCGAATAGGCCTCGCCGTTGGTGGTGGCTCGCAGGCGCCCGGCAGTCCCGTCACGTGGGGTCCCGACGTCAAGACCATCGTCGCGGCCAGCGGCGACTTCGGCGTCACCATCGGCCACATCGTCCCCAATGCGCCGGGGCCGGACGGCAAGCCTCAGCCGGGGCGTCCGTTCTTCACCATCTGGCACCGTGCGAACCCGTCTGCGCCGTGGCGGTATCTCGCGGAGTAGACTGTGTCGAGACGCGAATGGGTGGCAGGACAGCGCACTTGTACTTTCACTCGCCGTGCTTCGACGGCCTGATCTCGGCCGTCCTGATACACGACTACCTTGGTACGCGCGGCCATGACCGGGTCGAACTGCACCCGGTCAACTACCACCTGAATGACAGTTGGGCCTCGACCCGGCTGGAATCTCCCGCGGCCGTCGTCGACTTCCTGTATCACCCCGAGGCCGGGATCTGGTTCGACCATCACGCCACGACGTTCCTCAGTGCGTCGTTCGAAGAGGACTACCAACGCCGCCGCGGATCGTTGGTGGCCTTCGATCGGCACTCGCCGTCGTGCGCGCTCATGATTTGGAACGCGCGGCTGCAGTTGACTGGTGACCATGAATCGAAGGTGATGGCCGCCGACATGATCGACTCCGCGCGTTACGAGTCACCGCAGCAAGCGGTGTTCGGCGATGCGCCGGCTTTTCGCATCAACGCCTCGATGGCCGTCGGCGAAACCGACGACTACACACGATTCCTGGTTCGCCACCTGCTGACCAACAGCCTCGAGGCCACCGCGGCACTCCCCGAGGTTGATGCCAGGTATCGCCGCTATCGAGACCTCCGAGATCTCGGAATGAAGGGGTTCATCCCGTCGCCGGATCTGGAAACCCGGGACGGCTACCTGCTGACAGATGAGGGGGTCTTGCTGTTCGCGGTGGACGGCTCGGAGGGCATGATCAGCCGATACGCACCGTTCACGGTGTCGCCGTCCGCCAGGTATTCGTTGGGTGTGGTGACCAACGGCGATCGCGCCAAGATCACTGCGATGAGGAACCCGTGGATTGAGTTCGCGTCGGTCCCTCTTGGCGAGATTTTCAGGCGCTTCGGCGGCGGCGGGCACCAGCGCGTGGCCTCGACTCGGTTGCACGGAAAAGATCGTAGCGAGGTCATCCGCACGCTGATGGGGATTCGGCAAGCCATACAATCGGCGATCGAAAACCCCATGGCGACGGCATGATCGAACGCTTCAACTTCTACGACATCTACGGCTACCTGATTCCCGGGGCCGCCTGGCTGGCCCTGCTCGGGGCCCCGGTGTTCCTCACCGTGCCAGGCCTCGAATTGTCGATCGCCGGTTTGACCGGACTTGGCCTGGGCGGCGGATATTTGGCGGGGCACTACCTGTCCGGCCTGTCCCGACCATGGATCCCAAGCTACGACCTCGTCAGTGGAGAGAAGCAGTATCTGTCAGAGCGAATCCTCGACGACAAAGACAAGACTCTGGCGCCCGCGGTCAAGGCCGAGATTCAAAAACACTTATTGGAGCGCTTTCACCTGCGCCTGTCCGACGACCGGGTGCGAAAGGAGACGTTCTATTTGTTTCGCACGGCGCTGGCTCAGGGAAAAGTGGGCTCATACGTCGAGCAGTACCAGGGCATCGCGACCATGGCCAGAGGCCTGGCCGTGGCCTCACTGCTGACGATCGTCTACTACATCGCTTGGGTTGCGGGGAGTTTGCTGCCCCTGCCACGATGGTCCGATGCCAGCTCACTCGCGATTCTCCTCACCATGCTCCTGGCAGCAATCGCTCCATGGTTCGCGGTCCGGCAACTCGCTGGCAACGCGACGCCCGAGAACGAATGGAAGACGCATCCGTGGAGACACGGGCTGAGAGTGAACGCCGACGGCGTGGTGTTTTGCGCGGTGCTCGCCGTCGCCGGGCTGGCTGGTGGTGAGCTCAACGAGTTGACCCGCCGGCAGATCTACGAGGCCATGCTTGCCGTGTCGGTGTTGTCGCTGGCCTACTATCGATTCAAGGAGGCCTCCAAATACTTCTCGGACCTCATGGTGGCCGCGGTGTGCCGTGACTTCCTGGTTCTTGCCACGGCCAAGGCACCCAGAAGTTAGTCAGGCGAACTGAAACGTCGCCTCGATGCGAACCGGGAAGTTCACTGAATTGGCGACGAAGCACAGGTGATGCGCCCGCTCGTGCAGTTGCGCCGCCAATGCAGCATCGCTTCCGGCTTGCAGGGTGACCAGCGGCCGCAGCACTGCTTCCGTGAAGTGTCCACCGGTCTCCTTCACTTCAACCAGCGTCGCCACCGCGTCGTCCACGTACCCGGTCACCACCACGCCGGCCTCGGCGCAGAGATGGAGGTACCACAGCATGTGGCACGACGACAGCGACATGACGAGCAGTTCTTCGGGGTTGTAGCGCGCGGCGTCGCCGCGAAATGCCGGATCCGCCGAACCCGGGATGACCGGCTTGCCCGGCACCGAATACTCGTGGGTGCGGTCGTAGCTGCGATAGTGCGCGGTGCCGGTGCCGGTGTTGCCGGTCCACGTCATGCGAATGGGGTAGAGGTGTGAAGCAGGAGCCATGCCAGTGATTATCCGGCTAAAGCGGGATGCCATCCAGAGGGGCTGGCGGGCGGCGAGATCGCCAGGCTGGGCGTAACCAACCGCACCGAAGCGGCGCGGCTGGCCCGTCAACGCGGCTGGCTGTAAGCTAGGGCGCGTGAAATCTGTCGTCTTACTGCTGGCGATCGGCCTGGCCGGGTTCCGAGCGGCCGAACAGCCGGCTCCGCTCAAGGTGTTTCTGGCGCGCACCGTGGCCGAGTTCCCAGGCAAGGCCGGTATCTGGGTGAAGCACC
>ERZ1292640.386-Hain-H43-02um-R1-386-length-35976-cov-7_pt1 | contig 35976 bp, 24 predicted proteins | sample MGYA00564404_ERZ1292640 | MGnify/ENA primary metagenome ERZ1292640 (study PRJEB36523, sample SAMEA6512636) | groundwater metagenome | collected 2019-01-08 | study: AquaDiva: Metagenomics assemblies of 32 groundwater samples | reverse complement strand
GGTTCGCCGGCGCGCTGAAGACGGCATGGTTCGTCGGCACCGTAAGAGTCACCGACGGCTGCACGTTCGGCATCACTCTCTGGACAACCACGTCGCCGAAGGTCGCGTCCACATGGTGGGCTACGAGGGCCAGCCCGCCCTTCCGCAAGGCGCACTGGCTGGTCTGCACCTGCTGCCAGTTCCAGTTGGCCGGCTCAACTTGCCCATGCTCCCAGATCTTGTAGGAGTAGCGGGTCACCCCGGACACGTCCGGCAGCGTCTCGCATCTGAACTTCATCCAATAGGTGCCGTCTGGCGTCACCGGAAACACGCCGGAATTCACGGTCGAATCGCTGTCGCCACGATAGAATTGAACAGATGGCAGGTTGTTGGTTTGTCCTTCCGGGCGCCAGAGCCAGCCGATGGCACCGAAAGGCTGATAGCCCCACTTGGGCTGGGCGGCCGGGAAGTTCCGGCAACCGCCAACCACATGCCCCGTGAAGCGCAGGATGACGCCCACTCCGTTCCCGGCACTGTCGGGCGGGATGTTAGTATCGAGAAAATGAATGGTTACCGGCACCGTGACCTCGTAGTCCTGCCAAGTTGTCTCCCCAATCACGAAGAGGCGGTCATAGCCTATCTCCAGAGTTCGCAGCCCTCCCGGCGTCAGACCCCATTTGCCGTCCACATATTGGCCCACCGCTTGCGCGTTGGTCACCTGACTCCAGTGGATCTCCACCGGCACCACCGGCAGCGGGTAGTTGCCGGTTTCTTTAGTGATCGTGACGGTCTGCACGGCATGTTGCCCGTTGGTGCTCACCGCTTCCAGCACCACCGTGTTCGTACCCGCTTGCAGCAGCGCGATCGGAATGTCGGCATTGAAATCCCCGTCCGCGACCAGCCGCCGGAAGTGAAGATAACGGAGCGCAACGGGCGCCTGGCCGTTGAGCCTGTAGGTCAGCCCGCCCGGACTCGCCAGGCTGTACGGAAGATTAACATGCCCCAGCAGGTTGAAGTCCGCCTGGGCAATGCCCAGGTGGCCGACCCGCTGCGACGTGCCATGCCAAACCTCGATCGCCAAGGGCTGGGCCGCCGCCCTTTCCGCCGCCCAACTCCAGGCAAGCAGGCCCAGCAGCGGCCAGACGCGAGCAAGTCGCATTCTGTTCATCATGGTCCGAGCCTCGCTCATCGGCTATTCTGTTTCCGTTTCGACTGGCACCCTCGCCACCCTTGCAGCGCCTGAAGTTTCGTGTCATTTGTCCCCGGCGGCCACCACAACCGAAAGCAGGATCGGGAGAAGCCTCCCGGTCCTGCTCCGCCAAAACCCAACTTCCTCAACCCTTCATTCGGTCCCTTTGCGCCCTGTCTCGAATGAAGCAGGACCGGAGAGGTCCTGCTCTCAACTCATGCTCACTTCTTCAACCGGTAGTAGCTTTCGCCGCCGGTGAGGCTCACCGTGACCGTGTTCTGGTCGCCGACCACCACCACGGGATCAGTCACGGCGGACCAACTGAGCGGCGACAAACTGGTCGTCTTCTGCAGAGCGAACCCGGACGCCGTGCTGGGCCAGGAGAGAACCACTTGGTTGCCCAGCCGTGTTATCTTCAATTTGGCTGGTGCTGGCAGCGAGATCCCCGCCAGTCCATTAGTATAAATCTCAGTGACCTCAGCCGACGTCAACGCCTTCCGCCAGATTCCCACGTCATCCATCAGCGCGTTTAGCTCGGCGTCATAGGGGCCGTTGTAAAAGACGCCCGTGCCATCCTGCCCGATATTCCAGCTATTCGCGAGGACATCCACGCTGCCGCGGGCCGACGAGATGTCGGTCGTGGTCGCCGACACGCCATCGACGTACAAGGTCGCCATGCCGTCCCGCTTGAAGGTGGCCACGCAATGTCGCCATTCTCCGAGAGTCCCAAGCGGCACCGCCGTAGTAGCGGCGACGTTGCCAAGAGCGTCATACATTTTCATTTTGAACCCGTTAGCAGGGGAGCCTGCACTGGCAACCACAAGGCCGCCGCCCGTCTCGTTCCACCAGTCCATATTGCCGATGAACGGCTGGTCTTTCTTCTGTTGTAATACCTTGACCCAAAACGAGAACGAGAAATCGTTCGTCCCGAATTTCAACACGTCCGGAAGCCCGAGCCTCACGTAGTTGTTTGTCCCGTGATACACATCCGTGTGGATATGCACGGCTTGGCCCAGCTTGCCGGGTTCAAAGGTCGGCGACCCCACTGGTGTCCCATTCACCGCATTGGCAGTGGCATCCTCGTAATCACCATCAAATTTGAGGTTCGCCACCAATCCTTCCGGGAGTGATGACTGGCTAGGAGTCGGTAGCGGTATTCCCGCCTGTCCTCTGACATAAACCTCCGAGACCTCCTCCGCCGTCAACGCCTTCCGCCAGATTCCCACGTCATCCATCAGTGCGTTCAGCGCGGCGCCGTAGCCGACCCTAAAATTGCCCGTGCCATCCTGCCCGATATTGAAGCTATTCGCGAGGACATCCACGCTGCCGCGGGCCGACGAGATGTCGGTCGTGCTCACCGCCACGCCATCCACGTAAATGACCGACACACTATCCCGCTTGAAAGTGGCCGCGCAATGACGCCATTCTCCTAAAGGATTAAGCGACGGCGGTGGCCAAGTACCGGCTTTGTTAATACCGTCAGACAAGTGCGTTTTGATCCCGTTACCGCCTGAACTGGTAACCAAAACGCCGCGCTCCTCGGTCCACCAATCTTCGTTGCCAATAAATACCTGGTCTTTGGTCTGTTGTATTACCTTGACCCAAAACGCGAACGAGAAATCGTTCGTCCCGAATTTCAACAGTTCCGGGAGGCCGAGCGTGACGTAGTTGTTTGTCCCGTTATCCATATCCGTGTGGATATGCACGGCCTGGCCCAGAAAGCCGGGTTCAAAGGTCGGCGCCCCCATCGCCGTCCCATTCACCCCATTCCCGGTGTTGTCCTGGTAATTACCGTCGAACCTAAGATTGGCAACCAATCCTTCGGCGAGCGACGACGGGCCCGCAGCGACGACAATCACGATCGGCGCCGACCAGCCGTAGGCACCCCCGTTGTCCATCGCTTTGGCCTTCAACGTGTGGCTGCCCGACGGCGCGTTGCTCCAAACCATGCTGTAGGGGCTGCTGCTGTCGCTGCCGAGGAGCGTGCTCCCGGCATAAAACTCCACGTTCGTCACCGTCCCGTCACTGTCCGACGCCGTCGCCGTGATCGTAACATTCGCCGGTGCACTGCTATAGACAGTATTGTTGGCCGGCGTCGTAATGACAACCGTGGGCCGGGCGTTCGCAAGGTATCGGTTCTGCAAATACTGCTCGACTGCCGCCCGCTCGGTGTCCGAAAGCGCCCGCGTGTACACCAGCACTTCCAAAATGTCACCGCCGAAATAGGTGTTGTCATTGTACCCGCGTCCCAGGTTGCCAGTGCTCCGGCAGCCGGCGATGGGCGATGACCTGAACCCATCCGTCCACACCTGCGTCCCGTTCACATACAATGAATCGGTATCCCCGTCCTTGTGCGCGACGGTGACCGAATAATCTTCGCCGATGGACGCCGGTCGGACATAGGCCGGCTCATTGCCCGTCGCAGTCGTGCCAAAACGGAAATTCACCCGTGACTGGAACGGGCTTAAGAAAACCGTGCCCCAGGAAGCCGTTTCGTTCCAGAAAATGGCGGCTTGCTGGGGGCCGTTTGCGGCGTTGTTCGCCCGGTTGTTGGCGACCAGGATAATGGTCATCCCATTCAGGCCATTGACGGGCAGGTCGAAGGTGATGTAGTCGTTGGCTCCATCGAAACTGAGGCCCGGCTTGCCTGTCCCCGAAGTCACGAAGGCTGGCTGGCTGGCCGCGCTCCCCTGCGTCGCACTCCGGCCCTGGCCAGACTGATCAGCCCACGCCGAAACCGTCGAGCCATTGAGTGTGACACCCGCGTCGCCCTTCAACCACAGCTCCAGCCCGGTGTACGGCGGCACCCCGCCGCCGCTCGGCTCAACCCCCACCGAGATCGGCGCCGACCAATTGTAAGCCCCCCGGTCGTCCGTTGCTTTGGCTTTGATGCTGTAACTGCCCGCCGGCACGGCGTTCCAAGCGATGCTGTAGGGGCTGCTGCTGTCGCTGCCAATGGACACGCCGCCCGCAAAGAATTCCACGTTCGTCACCGTCCCGTCGCTGTCCGTCGCGTCCGCCGTGATGGCAATGTTCGCCGGCGCCGTGTAGCTGGCATTGTTGGCCGGCGCCGTAATACTCGCCGAGGGCGGCTCGTTGGGTGCGCCCGCGGTCAGCCAGGCCGCCTTCAGGTCAACACTCCCACCGCCCCCGGGATAGCTGTCCACCGTTTTCAGATACTTGATCGTCAGAGTCTGCCCGGTGGAATCCGCCCGATAGGTGATGGTGTAGAGACTCATAAACATGCCTGAGCCGCCGCTTTGGGCATCCACATAATCCACCGCCGAAGCGTCCGAGAGATGCGCCGTCAGGGTGCCAGTTACGCCATTACCACCGCACCAGACATAGACGGTGCGCTCGGTCGTGTCCGCCGGCACCGTAAACTGCAAGCCCGTGTTCAACGCCCCGTTGCCCCAGATGTAACCCGTGTCGTCCGTCACGCTGGCCGTGGGCGTCCCATCCGTCCAACTGGCCTTGCGGCTGGAGTCGTGCCAGGAGCCATGGGTCTCACCGGTCCCGACCGGGGTGACGTTACTGATCTGGCTCCCGCCGGTACTCTTGTGATCAAAACGGCCATAGGCGTTGTTCAAGGTATCCCCGCGACCCCAATGCGCCCAGTCGCTCGCGCCTAGTGTCGTGAGGTTGTAGCTGGGTCCAGCCGTCGCCACCGAGCCGGTCACCTCGCCGGCACTGGCAGCGCCGATCCAGCCGGACAGGGCGCCCACGCCCAGGAGGCCAATCACCAGGTGGCGTAAACGATCGTTGGTTTTCCTGTTGGTTTCTTTCATAGTGCTTGTCTTTCGTTGGGGATTTGAGGTTCGGACTGGTTGTTTTTCGTTGGGGTGTTGGGTTTTGACGGTTCGGTGGTTCGTTGTTTGCTCCGACGTTGCTTGTTCTTGGTCGTGGTTGTTCAAAAAGGACGGATCGCGGGCCATTGGGGTTGAAACGCCTGACTACTTTAGGGCGGTGGTTCTTTCGCTCAGCCAAGCCATGTCGCGCGGAGAGCGAACTTGTCCCCATTGCCAATATTGGCCTCTTTTGACGGGCGGCTTCGTGTTTGGGTCCAGCCATTTGTGGATTTCCGCATGACCATCCGAAAAGGACAGGCCCCCGGCGCCGTTGTGATAGCTGGCCGGGCCGTCAATAATCGCATCGCTCGTGACACCCTGACCATAGAATGCATCGTTCACGCTGTCTTCCCGTTCATCAATGATCACCCACAACTGCGCCGGCGGCGGCGTTAAATCCGACGTCTTTTTGAACGTCTTGTAAGCTGGATTGTTGAAACCGTCATCCCGGCCGGCGCCAACGACGTAGCTGTTCATGGACACGCTGCGCACACGCGGATACGACTGCCCCAGGATGACGACCCTGCTCTGGTCCGCCGGGCACTTGTAGATGCTCGCCGCTTTGGAATAATGGCCCAGCCGCGAGGCCAGGATGAGGGCCGTATTGGTATTGTCCCGGTTGCCCCCCGTGAAGTCCATCCAGCCATCCACCCAGCCCGAGCCTTTCTTGCCGCTGCTGTCAACCCCATACTGATTGTTCGGGGGCAGCACGCCGTTGTTATCGTCGGCATACAGCATCCAGGCCAGGTTGAGTTGTTTGAGGTTGTTCAGACAATAAATCCCTTGGGCCTTGGTCTTGGCTTTCGACAGGGCCGGCAGGAGCATCGCCGCCAGAATGGCGATGATCGCAATCACCACCAGCAGTTCGATCAGCGTAAACGCCTCGCTGCGCCAGCGCCTCCGCTTGCAACGACCGACGTGCGTCAAGGGGGACCTTGCGAAAGTTGAGAGTGTTTCCGGGAGTTTCGTTTTCATGCTCACTTGTCCTGATTCATTTCCTGCTGAAGGAATCGAATTCTGTTGAATTTATTCTTGTTGACTGCATTCCGGCTTCCCAATGGTGGGCTTGTCGAACTGGGTGCTGTCCCGACTCCCGATGACTGGAACACGCAATGGCGCGCACGGATGCACAGCCGCCAGCTCTTGACGGCACTTGGTCTTTCATTGTGCTCCATCATAACGGATTCTTCATTGGTGTATTTAGCACGCATGGAAAATTGTTTCGCACCTGCGGAAATTGGCTGCTGCAAAGTCTGTTTGATCGACGCCAGCACGAATTCGTCCGCGCCTTTCACCAGCAAGTCGGCGTGGCACCGTCGGAATGGCGCGCCAATCCCGTCCAATCTTCTTTAACTCTTTGACCGAGGGCCGGCGCCGGTCGTCGCGGCATGTCTTCGAGGCGAATCAGACGTTATTTGCGGGCTGGCACGAACACCCCGGTTGACTCTACGAAACCCTCCATCACTCCCCTCCTCACCCCAAGACTCCTCGACAACTGTGAGGCAATGGAATCCCGGTTTGAATGGCCTGGCCGCTTTCCGTATGTGCGAAAAGATTTTCCGTGGGCGCTAAATACGTCCGCTAAGCCTATGTTATTGTCATAGCGTACAAGATGATTAAGCATAGCCAATGTCAGACCCAGGAATGCGTCAGGCAACTGACAAGATAAACCCCTAATCAAACGAGTATGAACCAAACTAGTATGAAAACGCACGCGTGTTTACGCCGCGTGCTTAATGGCCTCCTCTGCCTTTGCTGCATGAGCCTTGCGCCTCTCACCAATGGCGGCCAGCCAATCGTCTCCGACGATTTCAACAGCCCCTCGCTGGACCCAATCTTATGGCAGCCGTTTGATTCGGTGGGCGGAGGGACTTTTGAGACGACCGGCGCCGGGACGGGCAAGGGGCAGGTGAGGATCACGGTGCCCGGAGGGCGCAATCATGATTCCTGGAATTTGAAAGAGTCGTTGCGCCTGCTGCAGACCGTGGCGAATCAGGATTTCGAAGTGGAAGTGAAATTTGACTCGCTGCCGGCCAGCAAGTATCAGATTGAAGGCATTTGGGTGCAGGATTATGACGGCTTGGCGCTGCGGTTTGACATCGAGCATGACGGGTCGGCGCAGTTGGTCAACTGGGTGGGCAGGCGGATTGGCGCCAGCAATCCGGCCCAACAGGCCAGAACGCTGATTACGGATGTGCCGATTCCTGCAACGGGTAATGAAGGCACGGCTTACCTGCGGGTCAAGCGACAGGGGCAGCAGTGGACATGCTCCACGTCGCCGGACGGAACCAATTGGACGCAGAAGACTACTTTCACGTTGGCGATAGCGGTGGCTCAGGTGGGGGTCCATGCTGGCAACTACCAGGCGGATGGCAATCCGCCGGAATTTCCGGTGGTCTTGGATTACTTCTTCAACACCGCCACGCCCATCGTGCCGGAGGATAGCAACATGCCGCCGTCGATTTCTCTTGGCAGTCCAGCCAACAATGCCACCTTCACCGCCCCGGCCAACATTACGATCACGGCCATTGCTGCGGATAGTGACGGGACGATCAGCAAGGTGGAGTTCTTCGCCGGGGGCGCGCTCATTGGCACCGCCACGACCAGCCCGTACAGCTTCAACTGGAACAATGTGCCTCTCGGCAACTACCTCCTCACCGCCAAGGCGACAGACGACGACGGGGCCTCCAGGAACGCGCAACCCGTGTCGGTGGTGGTGAACCCGAGTGCGGGCGGGGGGCCGACGGTGACCGGTCTGGCCCTTTGGTTGAAGGCCGACGCGGGGACTACGCTGAATGGCGCAACGGTTTCGGAGTGGGCCGACCAATCAGGGCAGGGCCGGATGGCGGTGCAACCAACGGCGGCGAACCAGCCGGCATTGGTGCCGACAGAGCTGGGCAAGCCGGCCCTCCGTTTCGACGGCGTTAATGACTTTCTAGCTTTCAACCTGCCCGTCAATGGGCTGGATGGCCTGACCATTTTCCTGGTGGCCAACAATCGCAGGGATATCGCAGGCACGGGCCCGGCCAATGCCGCTATCTTCTGGAATGAAACGGCTTCTTGGGGCACAGTTTATTTGGGCCCGTTCCAATCCCATGTCAATTTCCGGTTCGGCACGACGCAAACGGGCAATCAGCCAACTTTTAGCTACCCGGCGCCGGTTGGGTCCGATTATTTGATCACCACCGCCCTGAAAGACAGGTCAACGGATTCGCTGTATGTGAATGGGGAACTTCTCTGGACCGATGCGTTTAAATCGTTCCCCATCGCGGGCTGCCGGGACTTCGGCAATCTGGGCCGGGGATACAATGACAACACTTATTTTCCGGGCGATTTTCTCGAAGTGTTGGTCTATACCCGGGCGCTCACCGACGCGGAGCGGCAAGATGTGGAGCAGTACCTCCACGCCAAGTATTTGGCGAACAGCCTGCCTTCGGCAACCATCACGAGTCCGGCCAACAATGAATCCTTCACTGCCCCGGCCAACATTGCGGTCACGGCAGATGCCTTGGACAGCGACGGGACGATCAGCAAGGTGGAGTTCTTTGCCGGAAACACCCTCATCGGTACGGCTAACGCCAGCCCCTATACGATCACGTGGAGCACTGTGCCGGTCGGCAGCTACACCATCACCGCCAAGGTCACAGATGACCAGGGCGCGAACAAAACATCGGCCCCCGTTTGGATCGGCGTTAATCCGAGTGGTGGTGGAGAGCTGACATTCACCGGTCTGGCGCTGTGGCTGAAGGCCGACGCGGGTGTCACGCTCAACGGGTCCACCGTATCCGGGTGGGCCGACCAGTCCGGGCAAGGGCGCAACGCGGCTCAATCGACCAGTGGCAGTCAGCCCACGCTGGTGCCCGCGGTGCTGAGCGGGAAACCGGTGGTGCAGTTTGATGGGGTGAACGATTTCCTCACGTTCAGTTTTCCCGTCAACGGCCTGGCCGGCATGACCATCTTCCTGGTGGCTAACAACACTGCGGACCGTACGGGGGGCAGCACCCATGCTGGCGAGGCGGCCGTTTTTTGGAACGAAAGTGTGTCCTGGGGGACGGTTTATCTCAGTCCATACCAATCGCAGGTGAATTTCCGCTTTGGGACGACTCAAGTCGGTAACCGCTCCATTTACACCCGGCCAGCACCCATTGGTCCTGCATTCACGCTCTCCACAGCCGTGAAGAACGAAACGACCGATTCGCTGTATGTGAACGGTGAACAGATCGTGAGCCAGGGTGACAAGCTGCCGGCGATTGCCGGTTGCCAGGATATCGGCAACCTCGGCCGCGGCTATAATGACAACACTTATTTTCCTGGTGCAATTGCCGAAGTCCTGGTGTACGCCCGGGCGTTGTCCGACACCGAACGCGAAAGCGTCGAGCACTACTTGAATGCAAAATACCTGGCCAATAAACCACCGACCGTGGCCATTGCCAGCCCGGCCAACAGCACGATCTTCCCCGAAGGATCGGTCGTCACCATCAGCGCGGATGCGGCGGATAGTGATGGCACAGTTACCCAGGTGGAGTTTTTCGTGGGGTCAACTTCGCTGGGAGTCGATACCCTCAGTCCCTACAGCATCACGGTGAGCAATCTGACCGCGGGCGCGAATGTCATTACGGCCAAGGCCCTTGACTCCGGAGGCACGCTTTGGATTTCGGCTCCGGTGAAGATTGCGCTGGGCGGCCGCACGATCGTCTCCGATGATTTCAATCGTGCTTCAGTTAACATCAACTTGTGGGCCTTGTACAATCCGGTGGGCGACGGCTCCTTCTCCATTGAAGGATTCGCAACGGGCGACACGCATCTGGTGATCGACGTGTCCGGGGCAGCCGCCCACGATGCCTGGACCGTCAACAATGCCCTGCGGCTGCTGCAACCGGCGGCCGACTTGGACTTCGAATTGGAAGCCAAGTTCGACTCGGTGCCGGCCAAGCAATACCAGTCTGAGGGCATTTATGTGGAACAGGCCAATGGCCAGTTCCTGCGGTTTGATGCCCTGCACGATGGGCAAGTGCAGCTTCAGGCCTACGTCGGGCGCATTGTTCCTGGCACCTCTGGGACCCAGGTCTCCAGAACGGCGATCCCGGATGTGCCGGTTCCCACGGAAGGGAACGCGGGGACGATCTACCTGCGCGTAAAACGCCAAGGCGACCAATGGACCTTTTTCACCTCGCCGGATGGCATCACTTGGTCGCAACGCAGCACGTTCAGCCAAATTTGGGCCGTGGCGAGGGTCGGTGTTCATGCGACCAACCAAAAACCCAACGCCACTTCCCCCGCCCCCGCGTTCACCGCGCGGGTGGATTACTTCTTCAACCAGGCGGCGCCGATCGTGCCGGAAGATTCTCCGAGCGCGGCGGCGGTGTTGAACATCGCCCGGTCAGGCGACACCCTCGTGATTTCCTGGCTCAAATCAGCGGACGGCTTCGCGCTCGAAGTCACCGACGGCTTGATCGCGCCGAATTGGACGCCCGTGGCCACTCCGCCAGTCGTGGTGAGCGAAGAGAACACCGTCACTCTCCCACTTGCCGGCGGGACCAAATTCTATCGGTTGAAGAAATGAGGAAGGAGTTCCATCCGAAACCAACCAGCGCATACACCGGATGGCCTCCTTTGTCATCTGACAGAACTGGAGCGGGAATCGGAAGAGTCTTTCGGTCCCGCTTCAGGCTGCTGCGGACGTTCACCAGCAGAGCAAAGTTCAACCGATGCCAACGCAGTAAGGTTTACCATGAATTCGCTTAAGCAACTGAAGTTTAGCAGGCAATCATTCTTTCGTTTGGGAGGCATTCACCTGCCCGACGTGGCGTTTACGCTGATTGAACTGTTGGTCGTGATCGCCATCATCGCCATCCTGGCGGGCGTTTTGCTACCCGCCCTCGCCAAGTCCAAAACCAAGGCGCAGGGTATATTCTGTATGAACAACCTGAAACAACTGCAACTGACCTGGATGCTGTACGCCGACGACAATCAAGGCAGACTCCCGCCTAATCACCAATACGGCACAGATTTATCAGGCAGGAAAAGTTCCGGTTGGGTGGATGGTTGGATGGATTTCAATTCGAACAATACCGACAACACGAACACGTTGATCCTGCTCCAATCACGGTTGGGGCCCTATAGCAAGAGTGCTGGAATTTACAAGTGTCCTGCCGATCGAAGCACCGTCATCATGGGAGGCAAACCCTATGCGCGCGTCCGCAGTGTCGCCATGAACACCTATGTGGGCGGGGATGGCCGCTGGAATAATCCCGCCTATCGCGAGTTTCACAGAATGGATGATATCGTGATTCCTCCGGCGTCCATGCAGTGGGTCATCATTGACGAACGCGAAGACAGCATCAATGACGCATTCTTTGCTGTCAGTATGGACACACCGACCCGCATAGTGGACTGGCCCGCCAGCTACCACAATGGAGCCGGAGGGCTTTCCTTTGCCGATGGCCACGCGGAAATCCATAAATGGATTGATCCTCGCACCAAACCTGCCATCAAACCGGGGCAAACACTTTCGTATGGCGTTGCCACTCCCAACAATTCCGATGTGGTTTGGTTGCAGCAACGCAATACGTCGCCAAAATAACTCTGTGCGTAAAACGCCCAGGCACGGGGCGCGCGTGCGGATTCAGGACGAGTTGCACAGGTTTGGGCGCTGGGGCGGCCAGGTGCTCCAGCAATTTCCGTAGCTGCGAAACAATATTCCAAGGTAGCTAAATACCCGCGAATGGTCTTGAGTTATGCTTTCTCGTGTGATGGGAACGCTTGAATCAACGGCGGCCACTTGGCAACGTCGCCTGCAAGTGATGCTGTGAGCAGGCGATTTCACACTTGAATTGTCCCAGGTTGACTGGTTCATCCGATGAAACGATATGAAACGATCACTCTTATTGACGGTCATCTGCTTGCTTGGCCAGGGCTTCGTGGCGGAGGGCGCAACCGCGCAAATTCCTTTCCGTCACATTGTGATCGACCGGGACTGCCCGATGCAGCCGCACTGTAAAACCGTCGGCGACATCAACGGGGATGGCTTTGTGGATGTGCTGGCCGCCAGCGCCTTTGGCCAGGGTCTGTTTTGGTACGTCTATCCAAATTGGACGAAACACCGTATTGATAGCGGGGATTTTACCACCGATATGCAGGTTGGTGACGTGGACAAGGATGGCGATTGGGACGTCATCATTCCCAAAACAGACATCGGCCTCGTCTGGTACGAAAACCCGCGACCTAAAGGCGACCTCACCACAACGCTGTGGCAGATGCACAACATTGACAATGAGGGAGGCCACGACGTGGAGGTGGGTGACGTGGATGGGGACGGGCGGTTGGACGTACTCGTGCGCAAGGGTAGGACGCGGGTTTTCTTGCAAGCACAACAGGATTCCTGGCGAAAAATCAACATTCCCACGGGTGGACGCGGCGGCACCGCACTGGGTGATTTGGATGGGGACGGCGACCTCGATATCGTGGAAAACGGTTATTGGTTGGAAGCGCCTGACGACAAGGTGAACGGCACGTGGCAGCGCCACGAGATTGCGGCCGGCTGGCCGGACGATTCCGGTGTTCACGTGGTCAATCTGAACAAGGATGAACGGCTCGATGTGCTCCTGGCACCGGCGGAAACCACTGGCCGCCTGTCATGGTTCGAAACCGCCGACCCGAAGAAAGGGCCTTGGATCGAACATGTCATTGACGAACACGTCGCCTTTATTCACACGTTCAAAACAGCGGACGTGGACAAGGACGGCAACCTGGACGTGATCACGGCGGAGATGGAGCAGTCGCCCGAAAAGCGCGTGACCGTTCACTACAACCGCGGTCATGCGTTGCGATGGGAGGCACAGGTGGTGGGCCGTTCCGGGTCGCACAACCTGCGGGTGGCGGACATCGGCAACGATGGCGACATTGACATCATCGGCGCCAATCACGGCAACTACGGCGGGGCCACGCCCGTTGAGATGTGGGAGAATCTGTCCGCCAAATCTGCCCCGACGCTGTCGCTGGACCGGTGGCAACAGCATGTCATTGAGGCGGCCAAACCGTGGCGCACGATCTTCATCGCTGCAGCCGATCTCGATGGTGACGACCAGAAGGACATCATCACGGGCGGCTGGTGGTACAAGAATCCGGGCACCGCCGGTGGCGGTTGGCAGCGTCACGATGTGGGAGCGCCGCTCCACAACATGGCGGCGGTGTATGACTTTGACCGCGATGGCAAATTCGACGTTCTCGGCACGTCTGGCAAAGGAGCGGACGCCAATTCACAGTTTGTCTGGGCGCGAAACGACGGCCACGGGGCTTTCACTATCCTGACGAACATCGCCAAAGCGGAGGGCGATTTTCTCCAAGGCGTCTCAGTGGCGCAATTCACGTACTGGCGCATTGAGGTGGCGCTATCCTGGCACAAGGCAGGCTTTGGGATTCAGATGCTGACCCTTCCAGCGAACCCGTCGTCCGGAATGTGGGCCTGGCGCAAGATCTCCGACCTTTCGCAGGATGAGCAACTCAGTGTGGGGCACATTGACCGAGACGCTCGAGTGGACCTTTTGCTCGGCACAAAATGGCTCAGCCAAGCGGGTAAGGCTTGGAGTCTCAATACCCTCGATCCCACGCCGGGCGATCCGGACCGCAACCGATTGGCCGACATGAATGGCGACGGTCGCCTCGATGCGGTGGTGGGGTTTGAAGCCGTCAACATCCCCGGCAAACTGGCTTGGTATGAACAGCCGGCGAATCCGACGAACGCCTGGACTGAACACTTGATTGCAACCGTGGTCGGCCCGATGAGCCTGGATGTGGCCGACCTGGACCGCGACGGCGACCCCGATGTCGTTGTAGGCGAGCACAACTACAAAACGCCGGCGACCGCCAAACTGCACATTTTCGAGAACATGGACGGCAAAGGCCAGGAATGGAAGGATCATGTGGTTTACACAGGCGACGAGCACCACGATGGCGCGATCCTGGTGGACATTGATAACGATGGCGACCTGGACATCATTTCCATTGGCTGGAGCCACGCCAACGTGCTCCTTTATGAAAACAAGGCGCTGCCTTGAAGCCATGCCCGATGAGAGTCAAGACCAGCGCACTTGATGAAACTCCTTGACCTTTCCCATCCGCTGCTCCACGGCCAGCCGGCGTTTCCTAATGATCCCAAACTGGCCGCCATTGCCCATAGCACCGTCGCGACGCACAAGTACAACATCAGCCAGATCCTCATGGGCACGCATCAGGGCACACACCTGGACGCGATGTTTCACTTCTTCGACGAGGGACGGACGCTCGACCAAATGCCGCTCGATGGGTTTTACGGTCCGGCGCGGCGGCTGCACATTCCCAAGCCACCCAATGGGGAAATCACCGTCGAGGATTTGCGCCCGCACGAGCCGCGCCTCACGCCCGGCGCGAGAATCATCGTCGCCACCGGTTGGCACCGGCACTTCGGTCAGCCTGACTATTTCACCGATTTCCCCTCCTTCACGCTCGAAGCGGCGCGTTTCCTGGCGACGAAGAAAATCCGGCTGCTGGGCATGGACATGCCGACACCCAGCAAGCAGTGGCTCGAGATCCATCACATCCTTTTGGCGCCGGACACGGAGATCGTTCTGGTTGAAGGTCTGGCCAACTTGGATGCGCTGCCAGACGAATTCACTTTCATCGGCTTTCCGCTCAATTTCGAAGGGCGCGACGGTTCCCCGATCCGGGCCATCGCGGTTTGCTAAACCAGATTTATGAGGTTTACTTCGACCTTCATAATTGTGTTGGCCACTACGCTCTGCCTTGGCCTGCCAAACCACGCGGCGGCACAGCCCAAGCCGGGCGACGTCTTCCGCGAATACACATGGTGCAAGGACATTACCGACGACGGAAGTTTTCTGCGCGTCGGTGTCCAACAGGGCGAAAGCGCGGGCGACCGCCGTTCCGGTGTTGACTGCGTGACCGCTCCCATGGTGCTGGCTCATGATTTCGAGCTGGAGGAGGGCATCAAAGCCGAGGTGATTATCGAAAAGCTTCTCTGCCACGATGGCACACGCGGGTTGGCCATCCAGGTCAACGGTCACGACTGGGTCGAAGTTCTGGAAGCGGCTAAAATCCCCTCTCCGCCGTGGGACTATCAGCATCACATCTACCCCGTGGTGCCCATTTCGTTGGCGCATTTGAAACAGGGTCGAGGCAACGAGTTTCGCCTGCGAGTCAGCCCCGAGCATCCTTGGAAATGGCCGCAAAACCTCATCTACGGGGTTCATTTCCGCATCTATTATGACCTCACCCGAAAGAAACATCCCACGGGTCGGCTGGTCGCACCGCAACCCGGCAGCGAGTTGGGCCGCACTGTGGAATTGGGCGCCATGGCCAGCAGTCCCAACGGGCGCATTCGGCAGGTGGACTTCCTCGGGCTTTATGAGGATGTCAACTTTGAAGGCGACGGCGAGTACCGCCAATGGCATTATCACTACTTTCGCGGCGACCTCACGAATCACATCGGCACGGTGGCCAAGCAGCCTTTCCGGATGACTTGGGACACTTCCTGGGTACCGGATCAGCCGCAGGCGTTTCAACTCGCCGCGCGAATCACCGACGACAGCGGGCTGATCTACTTCACCGAGGCTGTCACCGGCCTGAAATTCAAGCGCCCTGGCCTTGCGGTGGAGCTTTGCATGCCCTATGACATTCCGAAGCAGTGGGTAACGCGCGCGGGCGAAAAGCAGGAGAAGTTTCGGGTTGCTGGCGACCTCAGCAAAGCCGTCGCTATCCAGCTCGTCTGGTCGAGTTGGAGTCCCGGCTACATGAACGGCATTCACCTCAACGGCACGAAGGTCTTCAGCCAGGAGGGGCCACGCTATCAATATTTCGCGCATCGGGTCACGCTGCCGGATGTCCGTGCCCTGGTGCCGGGGGAGAACCTCCTCAGCACCGGCCTGACGCCGAAATACAACGGGAAAATGGTGCATGGCATGGAGGTCAACTGGCCGGGCATCATGGCCTTAATTCAGTATCGGACGGATTAGCGGAAGCGGCAGCGTGCGCGGGCGAGCATGCGGAGCACCTCAATCCAGATAGAATGAGCAAGAACACGCGATGAAACTTCAAAAGCGAATTCAGGTTGGGGCGGGCCTTGCAGTCGGCGTTGCATTTCTGCAAGGCGCTTTTGCCGGCACAACGATGCCGCTGAATCTGAAACCACGACGCACATGCCTGATAAAATCGAACAACGCTACCAAGAGCGACTCAAACGCTACGTGACGGCGATGCGCAACGAAAAGCCGGATCGGATTCCCATCCGGCCATTCGTGGCCCTCAAACTGTGCTATGAGCAATGAACCTGGACCCAAGCCGAAACTGAAACGAAGACCCGGCGTCTGCATCCCTTGGGAAGATATGGGCGCCTCCGGAAACTCGGTGAACAGTTTGGAAAAGCTGAGAACACAAACGGAAGGAACCGCCGTAAATCCAGCCACACCGAAAACCGAACCGCCACCATCAACCCAACTCCGAAAAGCAGTTTCCGGAGGTTCCCTGAAGTATCCGTTCGCCATTGTCGCGTTGGCGGGGCTGTGCTTTTCCGCCGAGCCGCCCGGTTCCTTCCCACCCGGCTGGACCACGGTTTCGCCGCGCGACGAGATTCACCCGGCGTTCTCCTACGAACCAAAGGGCGGGCCGAAACAGGCTGGCAGCTTCGTCGTCACGCACGACCAACGCGATGGACTGGACGGGTGGTTTCAGAAGTCGTTCCCGGTGACCGGCGGCGAGTTCTATCGCTTTCATGCGGTTCGTAAGACATTCGACGTCGCCGTGCCACGACGCTCCACTCTGGTGCGAGTCATCTGGCAGGACCAGGCGGGGAAAACGGTGCCGGCGGATGTTCCCGTTAGCTGGGACAAGGAGACGAGGCGCATTCCGTCGGTCGAACCGGAGCATCCGGTTGATGGCGCGACGGACCGGCAGGGCTGGACCACCGTCAGCGGCGTCTATCGCGCTCCAAGCAGGGCCGCGCAAGCGGTCGTCGAATTGCACTTGCAGTGGGCGCCCAAGGGCCGCGTGGAGTGGAGCGAGGTTGAATTCGCGAAGACCGAGCCGCCGCCGGGCCGCAAGGTGCGGCTGGCCGCGATTCACTACAAGCCGACCGGCAAATCGCCGCGTTCCAACTGCGAGGAGTTCGCGCCGCTGATCGCCGAGGCCGGCAAGCAGAAAGCCGATCTCGTCGTGCTGGGCGAAACGGTCCCCTCGGTGGGCGTGAAGCAGAAGGCGCACGAAACGGCCGAAGCCATTCCAGGACCGACAACCGGATACTTCGGGGAACTCGCCCGGAAACACAACCTGCACATTGTGCTGAGCCTGTATGAACGGGACGGGCACCTCGTGTACAATACGGCCGTTCTTCTCGGCGCGGATGGCAGGTTGATCGGCAAGTATCGCAAAGTGTGCCTGCCGCACGGTGAGGTCGAGGACGGCATCGCGCCAGGCAGGGACTATCCGGTGTTCGACACGAAGTTCGGCAAAGTCGGCCTCATGGTTTGCTACGATGGTTTCTTCCCCGAAGTCGCCCGCGAGTTGTCGAACCGCGGGGCGGAGGTGATCGCCTGGCCGGTGTGGGGCTGCAATCAATTGCTGGCCCAGGCCCGCGCGTGCGAAAACCACGTTTACCTCGTCAGCAGCACCTACATGGACGCGAAAGACGATTGGATGCTCTCGGCCGTCTTCGATCACTCCGGCAAACCGATCGCCAGGGCCGGGAAGTGGGGCACCGTCGCCGTCACCGAAGTCGATCTGAACCAGCCCTACGTCGGGCCCTACAACCTCGGCGACTTCCGGTCGATGGTGCCCCGGCATCGCCCGGTCGTCGCGCCGGAATTCAAAGAACCGCGGGTGATCGGAGTCTCCCAAGAACCATGAAACACACTTCAACCCAACTCCGAAAAGCAGTTTCCGGAGGTTCCCTTATGAACACCGAGTCCAAGAACCGACCACTAACCATCAGGCTGCATGAATACCTATGCGTTGTCTGTGTCGTGTCCTGGGGCATCGCGGCCGCTGCGGCGCACGCGCAGGGAAACAAAACCCGCCCAGCGGCAGATTCAGGCCTCGCGGGCCACTGGACGCTGGAGGGCGATTGCGACGATCACTCCGGCAACGGGAACCACGGTCGCAATCACGGCGTGGACTTGCGCACGGGCCAGTTCAACGGCCGGGACAGTTACATTGAGGTGCCCAACAGCCCGTCGCTCAACTTCGGCACTCGCGATTTCTCGCTGTGCGCGTGGGTTCACACCGAAAAGGACGTGGACGACGTCGTGGGCGATGTCCTGAGCAAATACGCGCCCACGGGCAGAAAAGGATTCAACATCAGCATCAAGTCGACTGCCGGCGGCTATAACTCGCAGGGCGACGACAAGCACGTGTATTTCGGAATCGACGACGACAAAGTCAGCGACTGGGAAGATTGTGGCCGGCCGGAAGAAACGAGCAACTACGTCAACAACTCGCTGACCGTCTATGATGGCCATCTCTACGCCGGAATCACGGACGCAGCGACGGAGGAGAAGTGGTGTCACGTCTTCCGCTACGAGGGCGGCGGCAAGTGGGCTGATTGCGGACGGGTTGGCAATCTGAAGACGACGGGCGCGTTTGCGATGACCGTCCACAAGGGGAAGCTCTACGTCGCGACAGGCACGTATGACTGGACCCGCGTTCTCACCGGAGAATACGATCCCGGCCGCGTTTACTGCTACGAGGGCGGCACCACGTGGAGAGACTGCGGCCAGCCCAGCACCAATCGACGCCTGACCTGCATGGCTTCTTTTCGAGGCAAACTCTACGTCGGCGGCGGCAACGAGAGCCCGGGTGTTTTTGTTTATGAAGGAGGCCGGGAATGGCAAGTCTCGAAGCAGTTTCCAAAAGAGGGGCCAAGATCGTGTTTTCCCCACGCGATGGGCCTGCACGATGGCAAGCTGTTTGTCGGCTTTCCCGGCAACGTTTTCTCTTTCGACGGCAAGCAATGGCAGTTCGCGGGGAACCCGGTGGGCTGCACCCAAGTGCATTCCTTGGAAGTTTACCAAGGGAAGCTCCATGTCGGGACCTGGCCGGACGCCAAGATCGCGCGATATCGCGGTGGGGAAGATTGGGAATCCTGCGGCCGTGCGGGCGAAGACGGCACCGAGGTGAACGCTCTGACTGTCTACAATGGCAAGTTCTACGCTGGCTCGATCCCCCGGGCCGAAGTCTGCCGTTATGACGGGCCGGCCGAGTGGACTTCCCGCAAACGGTTCTTCTCGCCGCCGGGCTGGAAACCGGAACCTGTGGACGGCGCTTCACGGAAAGGCATCAACGAGTGGACGCGAGTAACCAGCCTGACGGTTTACGCTGGCAAGCTCTTTGCCAGCACCGGCAGTTGCACGGGTTCGGTGCGGGACGCGCCGTGCGATGTTCGCGGCAAGGTCTTCTGCATGGAGGCGGGCAAGTGCGTGTCGTTCGACCGCGATCTGGGTTCAGGCTGGAACCACATTGCGGCGGTGAGGCAAGGCGGACGGCTGAAGCTGTATGTGAACGGCAAGCTGACAACGGAATCGTCGCCGTTCGATCCGAAGGACTACAACCTCTCCAACGACGAGCCGCTGAAGATCGGTTTCGGCGAGGTGGACTATTTCTCCGGGACGATGAAAAACGTCCGTGCCTATGGTCGCGCGTTGAGCGACGATGAGATAAGGAGTTTGGCAAGGTGAAAGCAAGTGACCGCCAGTGGCAGCCGTCATGAAAATGACGATCAAAGCCAGCAACAACCGGCAACCCATCAGCCACGGAAGATTAACCGTCAGGAAAACGTAAACCGAAGGAGCCACCATGAATCCAGCCACACCGAAAACCGAACTATCACCATCAACCCAACTCCGAAAAGCGGTTATCGGAGGTTCCCCAACAATGTTCCATCCCAAGAGCAGAGTCGTGTCAAGGACCCACGGCAACCGCGCCGATCTCGCGACTCCCATCATCGCTTCCCGCTGGGCCTGCCTCATCCCGGTGGCGGCAGCCTTGCTCCTCGCGGTCGCCGCACCCACAAAGGCCAGCGCCCAGGCTTCTCCTCCAGCCGCCTTGCCGCCCTTCGTCTCCCACTGGATTGATCGGCATCCCACCTGGCTTACCTCAGTGCACCAAGTGGTCTTGGCCGATCTCGACGGCGACGGCGACCTGGACTGGACCGTGGGCAATGTCCACGGGCAACCGAATCTATTCTGGTATGAATACCGGGATCCTGACACCTGGGTGAAGCACTTGATCACGAACGGTCCGGCCATCGACGATGTCTACGGCGGCGTCGCTGCGATTGATGTGAACAACGACGGAGCCATGGACCTGATCAGCGGCCCGTTCCTCTTCCTCAACGGGGGCAAAGGCGCATCCTGGAAAATGTACAACGTCAAGACTTCCGATTCGGCCTGTCACGACCACCAGGCCGTGGACATCAATCGCGACGGGAAACTCGATATCCTCAGCACGAGCGCGAACCAGGGCCGCGTCTGTTGGTACAAAGCCCCCGCCGACCCAACCCAGCCATGGACCGAGCACTATATTGGCAAGGCACCCGAGGGGTATAGCAAGTTTCATGCGTCCACCCACTCCGAAGCCGCGGCCGATCTCGACGGCGATGGCGACATCGACGTGGCCGTTGCCCTGGGGTGGTTCGAGAATGTCGATGGCAAGGGCCTCGTCTGGAAGCCGCATTGGAACAAGCTCGTGGGCGTAGAGGGCACCTACAACGTTGGCGTGAAGACCGTCTGCCGCGACATGGACGGCGACGGCGACATCGACGTTGTCCAATCGGAGTGCGACACCAAGGGCGTTGTGAAGATCGCCTGGCTGGAAAATGACGGACATGGGAACTTCACCAGGCATATAATCAAGGAGGGGTTCACGGAAGACTACCACACGCTGAAGGTGTTCGACTACGACAACGACGGCGACCTGGATGTACTGACCGCGGTCGGGCCGCTCGCCGACCCTTCGCTTTCCAAGAATGTCTTGCTTTTCGAAAACACGGCAGGGCCTGGCAAGAAACCGGTGTTCACCGAGCACGTGCTCCTCACGTTTCCCGGCGATTTCCCCCATGACCTGTGCGCCGGAGACGTCGACCGTGACGGCGACCCAGACATTATCGTCAAGGGCTGGGACAAAGCATCGCCGTTCATTTACCTGGAGAACCGATCGAAGCAAGCCAAGCCATAGACGAGAATTGGCGCTTCACGAGACGCGGCCGAAGCGATCACATGTCCACGTACGCGCGTCTGAAAAGCGAAGATTAAAACCAGAAACGACCGACAACCCATCAACAACGGAAGATTAACCGTCAGGAAAACACCGACCGAAGGAGCCACCATGAATCCAGCCACACCGCAAACCGAACCGCCACCCTCAACCCAACTCCGAAAAGCAGTTTTCGGAGGTGCCCATATTGATTCCCAGGGCTGCACGTATCTCTGGCATTGCGTGGTCTCATTCTGACAGTTTCCGTATCTGCGAAACAATTTTCCAAAGCAGCTAAATACCCGAGAAGGCTTTGGCGTCATGCTTTCTTGTGCAACAGAAAGGCTGGGACATGAGAATGCAAAAGCCGATTAAACTGATAATGACCATTTGGCAACGCCGCCTACAAGTGATGCCGAGAGCCGATAATCTTGTAGTCGAGTTTTCCTGAATTGAATAGTGCGTCGGATGAAGAAATCACTGTTACAGACGGTCATCTGTTCGTTAACGCGGGAAGAGATGAGACGTGCGCCCGGGAGTTAGCAACTATGACAACGACAACAACAGAACTGGCAACGCCACTATCGGCAGGCGTGATCTTGCCTGATAAACTGGCCCACCTCAATCACAAGGCACAGGCAATACGCCGCGACATTGTGACGATGGTCTTTCACGCAAACTCCGGCCACATCGGCGGCAGCCTGAGCGCCACCGAGTTGCTCGTGGCGCTCTACTACGGGATCATGCGGCACGATCCGAAGCATCCGCAGTGGCGCGAGCGGGACCGCTTCATCCTGTCCAAAGGCCACTGCACGCCGGTCCTTTATGCGGTGCTGGCCGACTGCGGATATTTCCCCAAAGAGGACTTGGCGTGCTTTCGCCGTCCTGGCTCGCACCTGCAGGGCCACCCGTACCAGCCCAAGACGCCCGGCGTTGAAGCCTCCACCGGGACGCTGGGGCTGGGCTTGTCCACGGCCCTGGGCATGGCGCTCGGAGCCAAGCTGCGCGGCCATTCTCATTACTACTACGTCCTGTGCGGGGACGGCGAGATGCAGGAGGGGCAAATCTGGGAGGCGGCCATGTTCGGTCACAAATACGCGCTGGAGAACGTCATTGCGTTTGTTGATCGAAACCGCCTGCAAACCGACGGCAACACCGAGGAAGTCATGCCGCTCGATCCGTTGGGGGCAAAATGGCGGGCGTTCGGCTGGAACACGTTCGAGATCGATGGGCATGACATTTCTCAAATCATCAAAACCGTCCAGCAGGCGAAAGCCTGCGAAGGGAAGCCGATCATGATCCTTGCCAACACCGTCAAGGGCAAAGGCGTCTCCTTCATGGAGAATCGCGCCGAATGGCACAGTGGGCCGCCCAACCCGGTTGAATATGAATGCGCCATGAAGGAGTTGCATGATGCAGTTTAAGCAGACGCGTCAGGGTTATGTGGACGCGCTCATCGAGCTCGCCCGGGAGTATCCAAACCTGGTCGTGCTCGACACCGATGTCGCCATGGCCACGAAAACTTGTGATTTCCAGAAGGCGTTTCCGGACCGGTTTTTCAATTGCGGCATTCAGGAACAAAACCTCTTGTCGGTAGCCGCAGGACTCGCCCTGGAGGGCTTTATTCCGTTTGCCACGACTTTCGGCGTGTTCGCGACGTGCCGGGCGGGCGATCAACTCCGCAACTCCATCGCGTATCCCAAGGCCAACGTGAAGGTGGCCGCGACCCATTGCGGCAGTTCCACCGGCGGTGACGGGGCGTCACACCAGGCGAACGAAGACATCGCGATTGCCCGCTCGTTTCCGAGCATGACCGTGCTGGTTCCCGGAGATTACGAGGAGGCCAAGCAGGCCACGAAAGCCGCGGCCAAGTTCAAAGGTCCGGTCTATCTGCGCTTCGGTCGGGAGGCGTATCCCGTTGTCGAAGAAATCCACGGCGCTTTCACCATCGGCAAAGCCAAGGTGCTGCGCGACGGTCGCGATGTCACCATTATCACCACGGGCATCATGGTCAGCGAGGGCCTCAAAGCGGCGGACGCGCTCAAGGAAAAGGGCCATTCCGCAAGAGTGATTCACATGCCGACGGTGAAGCCCCTTGACACGGAGGTCTTGCTCCAAGCCGCCAGCCAGACGCGGGGCATTGTGACCGCAGAGGAGCATTCGATCCTCGGTGGCTTGGGAGAGGCCGTGGCGGGGTTTCTTGCGGAAGGCTGCCCCACGTGCGTCTTGAGGGTCGGGGTGAACGACATTTTCGGCGAATCGGGCACGGCCGAGGAGTTGTTGAACTTGCACGGACTGCGCGCAAAGAACATTGTGGAGAAGGCACTCGCTATCCTCAAAGACACTGATTAGCGTTATGAAAGCACTTGTGAAACTTCAATCGGGGGTTGGCCACGTCGAGATTCGCGACGTGCCTGAACCGAAGCCGGCGGACAACCAGGTCATGATCGAAGTTGCCTGGTGCGGCATTTGCGGCACCGACCTGCATGTGTTCAAAGACACGTTCCGCAACTTCCCGCCGGTCATTCTCGGCCACGAGTTCTGCGGCCGCGTGGTCGAAGTGGGCAAGAGCGTCCGCAACGTGCCAGTCGGCGGACGCTTCGCCGTGCTGGGGGCTTCAACTGTTACGTGTGGTCAATGCGTTTATTGTCGCAAAGGCGAGTTCATGTTTTGCCCGGAGCGGCGCGGCATGGGCCACGGCGTCAACGGTGCGTTCGCCCGTTACGCAGTGGCGCGAGCGGACCAACTGTTCAAGCTGCCCGACCATGTTCCAGACGACGAAGGCGCGGTGTGCGAACCGTTCGCAGCAGCAGTGCATGCGGTGTGCGACATCACCGATCTGCGCCTCGGCGACGTGGCGCTCATCTCCGGACCCGGCCCCATCGGGTTGCTGTGTCTGAAACTACTTGTGGCGAACGGGATCAAGACAATCGTGGCCGGTGCGGCGTCAGACGCATTGCGCCTTGAAATGGCCAAACGCCTTGGCGCGGCGGAGGTCGTGGACGTGACCCGGGAAGACATACTGTCCGCGGTCAAGGAACACACCGACGGACTCGGCGTGGATGTGGCGTTCGAATGCGCCGGGGTGGCGGCATCTGCGGGCGCGTGCCTCGACGCGGTGCGGCCATTAGGCCGCTACACGCAGGTCGGGCATTTCGGCGAGGATGTGACCGTGCTCTTTGACCGGATTGCCTTCAAGCAACTGTGCCTGAACGGTTCGGTCGGTTACACCGCTGAGACGTGGAACCGCATGCTGAGAATTCTTGCCCAAGGCAACGTGAGTTTGGGCAACCTCATTACGCACAAGTTATCGCTCGCGGAGTGGAAGAAGGGTTTCGATCTCTGCGAGCAGAAGGAAGCGCTCAAGGTTTTGCTGAAACCATGAAGAGCACCGCAAGGGAACGGAAGAGGCGAGGGACCGACTCAGCAAACAGGCTGACAGGAAACCTCCTGTCTGCGTCCTGCCCGCTCGAACGGGCCGTCTCGGTTGTGGGCGGGTTGTGCGGTGCTCTCCGTTCGCCAGCCGGTGCAACGAAACCATCTCTCTCGGAAATCTTCCGATCCTCCATGACTGCCAGCGAATCACCAGCCACCCGCCGCAAACGGTTGTTAGCGGACTTGTTTCCCGAAGGTGTGCCCGGTCTGTGGTGCCCACCGCTGACTCATTATGATGCTGAGGGGGCGATTGACCGGCAGCGCGTCGCGGCTCAATTGGAGTTCATGTCGCCTTGGGTGAAAGGTCTCCTAGTGCCTGGTTCCACCGGGGACGGTTGGGAATTGTCTGCATCGGAGGCTCGGGAACTGGTGGAACTTGTCCTGGGAGAGGTGCAGAGACTCAAACTCCGGCTGCTGATTGGTGCGCTGCGGCCCGTTGCGGCCGATGCGCGGCGGGTCATCGCCGAGACCAGGGGCTTTCTTCAGGACCGTGCGGAGGCCGAAGCGGTCGAAGAATGCCTCGTGCAAACGCGCGTTTGCGGTTTTGCCGTGTGCCCTCCGCGGGGACGACTCGTGACGCAACTGGAGATGGATGCAGCCTTGTCGGACGTGCTAAGCCTCGGCCTGCCCACGGCCATGTATCAGATACCGCAGGTGACAGAAAACGTGATGAGGCCGGAACTGGTGGCGTCGCTCGCCCGCCGCTTCGGGAATTTCATTTTGTTCAAGGACAGCAGTGGCGCGGATGACGTGGCAAAGACGGGCCACGATTTTGACGGCCTCTTTCTCGTGCGGGGCGCGGAGGGCAACTATGCCCAATGGCTGAAGACTGGCGGAGGCGTCTATCACGGCCTCCTGCTGAGCACCGCCAATTGTTTCGGGCGACAACTCCACCAAATCAGTGAAAACCTCAGCACAGGACGCTTGACCGAAGCGAAGGAGATGTCAGAAAGACTGACGGGTTTCATCAAAGAGATGTCTCGATTGGTCCGAGGAATTCCCGATGGCAATCAGTTTGCCAACGCAGGAAAGGCCGTGGATCATTTCCATGCCCACGGCCCCAGCGCATCCCAAGTCCCGCCGCCGCGGCTCCACTCGGGCCGAAGTTTGCCCGTGGAAGTGATTCGCGCCACCGGCGAAGCTTTGGCCCGCCACAGGTTGATGCCAGCCAAGGGCTATCTTGAATGAGAGCAGGACCTGCCGACGAACCCAAAATCATGAGACTGAAAAACAAAACCATCCTCGTAACCGGCGCCAGCAAAGGCATCGGAAAAGCACTGGCTTTGGGAATGGCCAGGGAAGGTGCCGACCTCATTGTCAACTATAATTCTGACGGGCAAGGCGCACTCGGCGTGGTGGAAGAAATTCGCGCCATGGGCCGACTGGCAATGGCCGTGCAGGCGGATATTGGACGCGTAGGACAGATCCAGAAGATGTTCGAATTCGCCCGCCGTGAGCACAACCGCCTGGATGTGCTCGTGAACAACGCCGGCATCACGGACTGGACCTCGTTGTTCGAGGTGACCGAAGAGAAGTGGGATTGGGTCATCGACACCAATTTGAAGGGGACATTCTTCTGTTCACTGGAGGCGGCGAAGTGGATGCGGGAGACCGGGGGCGGCGCCGTCGTCAATGTCTCAACCAACTGCGCAGCGCTGGGCGTCAAGAACTTGGTGGCCTACGCCACCAGCAAGGCCGGCATCCACGGCCTGACCAAGCAACTGGCGGTGGAATTGGCACCATACAAGATTCGTGTGAACACGTTCGCGCCCGGTCCGACGCAGGTGGACCGGAATCTGCGGGATGACCCCGATTACGATCGCAATTGGGGCAGCATGGTACCCATGAACCGGACGGCACTCCCGGAAGAGATGGTCGGTCCAGCCGTGTTCCTGGCGTCGGAGGAATCCAGCTACATGACCGGCCAGGTTTTCTACGTGGACGGCGGATGGACAGCACAGGGCAAAATCCCGATCGATAATATGGATCAAGCCATGGCGAAAAACCGCTGAGCCGAGGGCCGACGCAGTTCACGACTCGTCGTCCCTGCCGGCCAACGGTAAAAACAACCTCCGAGCTGAAGATCTGTGAAAAGCCAAAGCCAAGACTCCTTCTCCATGCAAACCCAAAGGGGGATCACGATCCCACTAATAGGCGTGGGTCATCGAACCGTTTCCATCGCCGTCCTTCTGGGTCTGCTCTGGTGCGGCTTGACGGCCTTGGCCGACGACGCCAAGTGGCAGAACCTTTCGAGCAAAAAAGGCGATCTGCCGGCGCCGCCTGGTGGCTCCACCATGCAGACTGGAGCCTTGGCTGGCGATTTCGACAACGACGGCATCAGCGACTTCATCCTCGGCTTCCGCCAGAAACCGCCCTCGCTCGTCTGGTATCGCCGCATGGCCAGCGGTTGGGACCAATACGTGATCGACAAGGACTACCTCACCATCGAGGCGGGCGGCGCGGTATATGACATTGACGGTGACGGTGATCTGGACGTGGTCTTCGGCGGCGACTGGCAGAGTGCGCAGGTCTGGTGGTGGGAGAATCCGGCGCCGGACTTTGACAAACAGACACCCTGGAAGCGCCACCTCATCAAGAAGGATGGCAAGAACCAGCACCACGATCAGGTCTTTGGTGATTTCCTCGGCACCGGCAAGTCGCAGTTGGCGTTTTGGAACCAAGGCGCGAAGACCATCTTCCTGGCCGAAATTCCGGATAATCCCCGGCAGGCTGATGGCTGGCCGCTGACGCCGATTTACACCGGCAGCGCCGGTGAGGAGGGACGCAGCGGCTTCAAGTATGCCGAGGGCATGTCCGCCTACGATATTGACTTGGATGGCAAGGTGGACCTGCTGGCGGGCAACACTTGGTTCAAACAGACGGGCGGGAAACAGTTCAAAGCCATCCGCATCGCCGAGGTCGGCGGCCTGATCTTCGCCGGCTACTTCAAGCCAGGCAAGTATCCGCAGATTGTCATCTCGCCCGGTGACGCCGATGGGCCGTTGCGCTGGTACGAGTGCACGGGCAACCCAGAGATGCCGGCGGATTGGGTGGGCCACGACCTGCTTGAGCGCAACACCATCCATTGTCACAGCCTGCAACTGGGCGACATCAACCGCGATGGGCACCTCGACATCTTTGCCGCTGAATTGGCCAAGTGGCACGAGCAGCAAACGGAGCCGGACAATCCCGGGGCAACGGGCTGGATGTTTTATGGCGACGGCCAGGGGAACTTTCGCAAGACCGAACTGGTCAAAGGCCAGGGTTGGCACGAGGCGCGCCTGCGTGACTTTGATGGCGATGGCGACCTCGATGTGTTGAACAAGCCTTACACTTGGGAGACGCCGCGCGTTGATGTTTGGTTGCAAAACGGCACGGGACCGGCCAAAGGCACCGGCGCCAGCCAGAGCTATCGTGGCCCCGTCGGCCTGCAGCTCTACAGTCTGCGTGACATCTTCAGCAAGAACGTGCCGCTGGGAATGCAATTTACGCGGAACTTCGGCTTTGTCGAAGTCGAGCTGGCCGGCACCTATGGTGTGCCGGCGGACAAATTCCGCGCGATGCTGGCCGCTTACGGGTTGAAGCCGATTGCCAATCACTATCCGTATGAAAGCTACGCGAAGGATCCCGAAAGCATTGCCCGGGAGGCGAAGTCGCTCGGCCTGCAGTATGCCGGTTGCGCCTGGATCCCGCACCAGGGCGATTTCAACGAGAAGAACTGCCGCGAGGTGATCTCGGTATTTAACAAGGCCGGAGAAGTACTCGCACGGCACGGCCTCAAATTCTTCTACCACAACCACGGTTACGAGTTCCAGCCGTTTGGCCAGGGAACGCTTTTTGATCTGCTCGTGACCGAGACCAAGCCGGAGTTTGTCACCTGCGAGATGGACGTGTTCTGGACGGTTCACCCCGGACACGACCCGGTGAAGCTGCTTCAGAGGTATCCGAATCGCTGGGAGCTTTTTCACATCAAAGACATGAGGAAGGGCACCAAGACCGGCCTGCTGACCGGCAGCACGGCGGTCACCAACGACGTCGCGATCGGCACTGGCCAGATCAACGTGAAGGCCGCGCTTCGCGAAGCCCAACGCATTGGTCTAAAGCACTACTTCCTTGAGGACGAGTCGCCAACGGTTGTGGAGCAAGTTCCGCAGAGTCTGAAGTATCTGGAATCACTTTCCTGGTAGAAAGTAAGCAAATGCACACGAAGGAATTCTTAGCAGGCACGTACAAAACATTGTTGACGATTCGGCTGTTTGAGACCCGCGCCATTCAACTATATCGGCAGGGTTTGGTTCGTGGCTATTTCCACCCCTATCTGGGTGAGGAAGCCATCGGGACTGGCGTCTGTGCCGCGCTGAAGCCACGAGACTATATCGTCAGCACCCACCGGGGACATGGGCACTGCATCGCCCGCGGGGCTGAAATCGGGAAAATGTTCGCCGAGTTGTTCGGACGAGCCACCGGCTATTGCGCGGGACGGGGCGGGTCCATGCATATCGCCGATGTGACCGCGGGAAACCTGGGGGCCAACGGCATTGTTGGCGGCGGCATTTCGTTGGGAGTGGGCGCGGCTCTGGGGACCTCCATTCGTGGCGAGGATCAGGTGACCGCGGTATTCCTGTCGGATGGGGCTTCCAACAACGGAGTCTTTTGCGAATCCATGAATCTGGCGGCGATTTGGAATCTGCCCTTGATCCTGGTGATTGAGAACAATCAGTATGCTGTTTCCACTCCGATCGAGCAGTCCACCCGCGAGCCGGAGCTTTACAAACGCGGGCCAGCCTACGGAGTCACGAGTTCGACCGTGGATGGCAATCATGTCTTGGAGGTTTACGAACGAGCGTGCGAGGCGGTCAGCCAGTGCCGGGCCGGCAAGGGGCCGGTCTTGATGGAAGCCAAGACCTATCGGCACGCGGGGCACCACGTCAATGACCCGGGTCTCTATATGCCCAAGGAGAGCCTGGAGTATTACAAATCGAAAGACCCGGTGGTATTGGGCCGGAAACTCTTGATTGAGGAGGGAGGAGCTGCGCAGGAGGAGGCAAAGGCCATCGAAACCGCGGTGGAACAAGAGGTGGAGGCCGCCGTTGAGTTTGCCAAGCGCAGCCCGGAACCATCCGTGGAAGAATTCCTGGAATCCATTGAGGCCTGTCAATGAGCACTTCGACACTTGAATCTGTTCCAAGTTTGCCTCAGACCGGTAATTCACAAGACACGCGTATCTTGAAGTATTCCGAAGCCTTGAACGAAGCGCTGCGGGAAGAAATGCGACGTGATCCCACGGTGTTCCTCATGGGCGAAGGCATTGCCGAACGGGGCGGCATCTGGAAAGTCACCGAAAACCTGATGCAGGAATTCGGCGCGAAACGCGTCCGGGATACCCCTATCGCCGAAGCTAGTTTCACCGGTGCTGGGGTGGGGGCTGCCATCACCGGCATGCGGCCGGTGGTCGAAATCATGTTTGTGGACTTCGCCATGTTGGCGATGGATCCCATTGTGAACCAGGCAGCCAAGTATCACCTGATGACCGGCGGATTGGGCCGCGTCCCGTTGGTCGTCCGGACCCAGGGCGGATCGGGCACGACGATTGCGGCTCAACATTCCCAAAGCCTGGAAGCACTGTTCTACCACATTCCGGGCTTGAAGGTGGCGATGCCCTCGACGCCGTACGATGCCAAGGGGTTGCTGAAAAGCGCGATCCGGGACGATGCCCCAGTCATTTTCATTGAACATAAACTGCTCTACACGACGACGGGGGAAGTGCCGTCAGCGGAATACCTGATCCCGCTGGGCGAGGCGGACATCAAGCGGCCCGGCCGGGATGTCACCTTGATCGCTTGGTCGAACATGGTGCCGCGTTCACTCGCGGCCGCTGAGAAACTGGCGGGTGAAGGCATTGAAGTGGAGGTGGTGGACCCGCGCACGCTGGTCCCCCTGGATAAGCAGCGGATTCTCGAATCTGTGTGCAAGACTCAACACGTGGTCATTGTGCAAGAAGCGGTCCGCCGCGGCGGCGTGGCTTCGGACATCGCTTCCATCATCCAGGAGGAGGCCTTCGATTACCTGGATGCGCCCATCGAAATCGTGGCCGGAAAAAATACCCCGATTCCTTTTAACATGAAGCTGGAGAGCGCGTGCGTGCCGCGGGAAGAAGACATCGTGCGGGCACTCAAGCGCGCGGTGTATGCCGGTTAGCAACACCACCGGGTTGTTTCACCAGAGAAATCGCTATGGTTCCTGTCATCATGCCGCAGATCGGTCCGGACAGCCCGACCGGGAAGGTTGTCCAATGGCTCAAGAAGGAGAATGACCGAGTCCAGAAGGGCGAGGTGATTCTCACCGTCGAGTCCGAGAAGGCGGTTTTCGAGGTAACGGCCGAACAAGACGGAGTGGTCTTGAATATCCTGTTTGCAGAAGGCGAGGAAGTCGAGATCTTCAAGCCGCTGGCCTACCTCGGCGAAGCGGGTGAAACTCTCCAGCATGAAGCAGCCCCTTCAAACCGTGCCGCAAGCTCGGTTGCGTCGGGCCGGAAGCCGACGGAACTGGACAACCTCGCAGCCACACCAACGGAGCGGCGGGATTCGCTTCGCCAGGTTGCTTCGCCAGCGGTTCGGCGGTTGGCGAGGGAGCGCGGCGTTGATCTGCAGCGGATTCAAGGCACGGGTCCCAACGGGCGCATTACCACACAGGATGTCGAGGCCGCTTGCGGCCGTAATGCAGCGCTCTCTGTGGAGGCAGGGAGTGAGGCGGAAGCGCCGGAAGGTTTGACTGCGGATGTGGTCGTTCCTTTCAGCCGGATGCGGCAACGCATTGCGGACCGCCTTAGCTTGAGCACCCAGACCATTCCTCATTTTTACCTCTGCGCCGACGTGGACATGACCAGGGCGCAGGAGCGGCGCGCCGCGGCCAATCGCGAACCCGGGGTTCACCTCACCGTCACCGACGTGTTGATCAAGGCCGTGGCCGTGGCCTTGCGGGAGTATCCGCGCCTTAATGCCTTTGCCGAATGCGACCGGATGACTTTGAAGCATCAGATCAACATCGGTGTGGCCACTGCGGTGGGAGGCGACACCTCTTCCGCCTCCGGCGACAAGGCGCCACACACCGCGCAGGCTGCTCCATCTGATGGGCTGCTCGTGCCGGTGATTGCGCAAGCGGATTGCAAGAGTGTGGTTGAAATTTCAGCTCGCTCCCGGGATGTAACGGCCGCCGCCCGACGAGGCGTTGTGGCCCCCAATGTGGCCTCCACGTTTACGATCAGTTCGCTCGGCAAGTTCGGCATCTGCCAGTTTCTGCCGATCATCAATCCACCGGAATGTGCCATTCTGGGCGTCGGCAGCATCGAACCGCGGGCGATGCCCATTCAAGGCGGGTTGGGGGTGCGGGAGATGATGACCCTGACGTTGGCGTGTGATCATCGAGCGGTGGATGGCGCCTATGCCGCCGGGTTCCTGAATTCAGTCAAAGACCGTTTGCAGAACCTCGATGGAATTCTCCCGGACAAAGAGCGCCGCGGGCAGCCGTTGTTTTGACGAAATTGAAATTATGAAAACGAAGATTGGTTTCATCGGTTTGGGGATCATGGGAAAACCCATGGCGAAAAACTTGCTCAAAGCGGGTCATCCTCTCGTGGTTCACGATTTGAACCGGCAATCCGTGACGGAACTCGTTTCCCTGGGAGCGGAAGAAGCTCCCAGTCCCAAAGAGGTCGCACAGAAGGTCCGGCATATCATTACGATGTTGCCCAACTCGCCCGAGGTGAGAGAAGTGCTGACCGGCCCCAACGGGATTATCGAAGGCGCTGCGCCTGGCACGCTGGTGGTGGATATGAGTTCCATTTCCCCGATCGTGGCCCGGGAAATGGGCGAAATCCTCACGCGGAAAGGATTGAAGTTTCTCGATGCCCCGGTCAGCGGGGGCGAGCCCGGCGCGATCAACGCGACTCTTTCGATTATGGTGGGTGGTCTGGAAGACGTCTTCTATGAATGCAGAGACATCCTCCTCGTCATGGGCAAATCCGTCGTCCGCGTGGGCGATGTTGGCAGTGGCAATGTCACCAAACTGGCCAATCAGATCATGGTGGCCCTGCACATCGCTGCGATGTCGGAGGCGCTCGTGCTGGGGGCCAAGGCAGGCGTGGATCCGGGTTTGATTTACAGCGCCATTCGCGGGGGATTGGCTGGCAGCAATGTACTGGAGGCCAAAGCCCTGCGCGTGATGGACCGGAACTTCGAACCCGGCTTCAAAATTGACTTGCACATCAAGGACCTGGCCAATGCCCTCGACGCCGCCAGGCAACTGGGAGTTCCGTTGTTCTTGACCGCCCAGGCCATGGAGATCATGAAGAGCCTGCAGGTGGAGGGGAAGGGTCAGAAAGACCACTCGGCCATTTTGAACTTTTACGAGAAGCTGGCTGGCATCGAAGTCCGAAAACCCGTTTCGTTTTGAACCACAATCCAAGCGCAAGTATGCAGAAACTCACCGCCCTCGTCGCGCTCTTGGCCGTGTTCACACTGGCCATCTGTTTTATTCTGATCGGCTCAATCTCGGAGGAAATCAAGGTGGCGCTGGGGATCGACAACTCACAGGTCGGAAGCCTGGCTTCGTCATTGTTTTTCACCAGTCTGGCCGTGCAGTTGTTCATTGGCGTGCTGGTGGACAAACTGGGCCACAAAGTGCTCGCGACCACCGGATTCTTCGTGACCAGCGGCGCGATTCTCCTGCTCGCGTTCGCGGGGCAGTTCCGGACAGCAATGGTGGAGTGCGCCCTGTTAGGCGTTGGCGCCATGTGCGTGAATACCGTGGGCAACACGCTCATCCCGATTGTCCTGTTCGACGGCAGGGATCCGGCGCGCGCGAGCAACTTCGGTAACGGGTTTGTGGGACTGGCCTTCGTGCTGACACCCGTGGTCTTGGGATACCTGATGCAGAATGCGGGATTCAGCTACAGTGCGGCGCTGTCGTCCATTGCGGTGCTGGTGCTCCTCTTCGGATTGCTGGCGGTGACGGCCAAGTATCCTCAGGTGTCGACCGGCTACCATCTTTCCCAAGCCATCGGCCTCCTGCGTGAACCGCCGGTGTGGATTGCGGCGCTGGCGTTGCTGTGCTACATCGCGCTGGAAAGTTCCTTGAGCACTTGGATCAAGCCGTTCATGACGGAGTTATACGGCGGCGCCTCCAATGCCCAAGCCACTCAATACGCCACCTGGGTGTTGGGTGCCTTTGGGCTGGCCATGGCAGTGGGAAGATTTGCCGCCTCCGCGCTGCGCAACCTGACGGCCATCGGTTCGCGGTTGGTTGCCGGTCTGTGCCTCGCCAGCATCTTCGCCATCGTGGTCATGGTGTTTGCCCGGCGCCCCGCGCTGGCCATTGGTGCCATTCTGCTCACTGGCTTGGCGCTCGCACCTATATTCCCAACCATTGTCGGTGTCACCTTCGCGCAGTACGAGCCACGGCTCTATGGCAGCATCTTCGGAATTATCTTCGCAGTGGGTTTGCTGGGCCCCACGATCGTTCCCAAACTCATCGGCCACTTCAGCGTCGGCGCCGGCGTCCAGCGCAGCCTTTGGCTCGCCGGCTTTATGGGGATTTTGTTGTTCGGATTGTCCCTGTTCCTTGGTCGCAAACGAAAAACTTCGTCATGAAAAAAGAAATCCATGTTGGCCTCGTCGGCGCCCAGTTCATGGGGCGCGCTCATAGCAATGCTTACCTCAAAGTTGCCTCCGCCTTTGACCTGCCAGCACCGCCAGTCTTGCGCGCCGCGTGTGACATCAATCCATCGGCGCTGGACCCGCTGGTCGCCCGCTATGGCTGGCAAACCAAGGAGACTTCGTGGAAGAAATTGGTGGCGCGCGATGACATTGACTTGGTGGACATCTGCACCGCCAACAACCTGCACATGCCCATTGCCTTGGCGGCGGCCAAGGCGGGTAAACATGTGCTTTGCGAGAAGCCAATCGCCCGCAATGCTGCTGAAGCCCGGCAAATGCTCGACGCCGTGCAAGCGGCGGGCGTGCGCCACATGGTTGGCTTCAACTACCGTCGGGTCCCGGCCCTTGCGCTGGCGAAAGACCTCATCGCCCAAGGGAAGATTGGCCGGGTGTATCATTTCAACGCCGTGTATTACCAGGATTGGCTGGTGGACCCGAGCTTCCCGTTCGTTTGGCGACACGATGTCAAAATCGCCGGTTCCGGCGCTCATGGCGACATGAACGCCCACATTGTGGACCTGGCCCGGTTCCTGGTGGGAGAAATCGAAGCAGTCTGCGGCGCCCAGGAAGTATTCATTAAGGAACGTCCCTTGCCCAACGGCGAGGGAAAGGGAACCGTCACGGCCGACGACGCAGCCTTTGCTCTGGCGCGTTTCCGTCAAGGCGTTTTGGGTTCGTTCATGGTGACACGGTTTGCGACCGGTCGAAAGAATTTCATGCGCCTGGAAATCTTTGGCAGCGAGGGCAGCCTCCTGTTCAACCTGGAGCGCCTCAACGAACTCGAGTTTTATTCCCGGCGCGATGGCGGCGCGGAGCAAGGTTATCGGAACATCCTGGTAACGGAGGCGAATCATCCATTTATTAATGCCTGGTGGCCCCCTGGTCACACCATCGGTTGGGAACACACGTTCGTTCACGAGATCCGCGACCTCCTGGTGGCCATTGCTGAAGAAAAATCGGTCTCGCCTGATTTTCACGACGGCCTGCGCTGCCAGCAAGTGCTTGATGCAATTGAAAAGTCGGCGCAGCAGCGGCGCTGGATCGAGGTTCCCGAATGAGCGTGGCAAAACCAGATGTCGTCTTTGCCCATTGGCCAATCGACACCCACATGGACCACCAGGTGGCCAGCGCGTGTACGCTACGCGCTGGCATGACGATGCCACGCCGGCCTCACTTCTATTTCTTTGAAGTCAACACGGACAGCCAAACGCAGGGCTTCACGCCGAATGTTTATGTGGATGTCACCTCACTGGTGGAGAAGAAAAAGGCCGCGTTATTAGCACACGTGAGTCAGGACGGCGAAGGCCTTTGGAGGAAGCATCACGATCTCATTGCGAGCTTCCGAGGGCGCGAAGCTGGCGTGGAAGCCGCGGAAGCGTTTTCCCATCTGACTCGGGATAGCCAGTTTAGCAGCCTGCCTGGCGCTTAATCCATCCAGGCCAACGACAGCCTGCAGGATCGGATGGTGCGACGCCCCCCCCGGCGGGCCCTGCAAGCGTGGCCGTTCGTTCGTTCTTACTTCAGCTCTGAGGAATAGGTAAATCTTCGCACCTTTGGTTCTCTGCTTTGGCCCTTT
>ERZ1292640.385-Hain-H43-02um-R1-385-length-35999-cov-6_pt1 | contig 35999 bp, 35 predicted proteins | sample MGYA00564404_ERZ1292640 | MGnify/ENA primary metagenome ERZ1292640 (study PRJEB36523, sample SAMEA6512636) | groundwater metagenome | collected 2019-01-08 | study: AquaDiva: Metagenomics assemblies of 32 groundwater samples | reverse complement strand
TTTAACGACGGAGTCATGAGCAGTTCATCCTGGCTTATGGCAGCCGGGTCATGCGGGCTGATTATTGGCGCTAATATCGCAGCCGCTGTAAATAATCCGATGATCAAAATTCCTGTTTTTAATCCCTTATTTTTCATTTTTACCATTGATTTCGACCTACGCGGTCGAATTTTCGACCGCGTAGGTCGATGATTAACTTTTTTGGTAACGGATACGCGGATCAATAAAAGCGTAAGAAATATCTGCCATGAGATTTCCAGCTAAAGTAAGCATCGCTGTAATGACAATTTCGGCCATAATAAGCGGATAGTCCCGCATCATCACCGCTTCAAAAAACAATCTTCCTGCTCCGGGAATAGCAAATATCGACTCAAAAATGACGCTTCCTCCGATTAACCCGGGGATAGATAGCCCGATTATAGTCACTATAGGAAGCAAAGCATTTTTTAAAGCATGTCTATAAAAAATCGCATTATCAGGCAGGCCTCTTGCGCGCGCAGCTCTAATATAGGGTTGTGTAAGTATTTCTGACATGCTACTACGCATATATCTTGATAAGGCAGCAAATCCTGAAATAGTTGATACTAATATCGGCAAAGCTAAATGTTTTGCTAAATCAATAGCCTTCCCAAAAAATGAATAGTAGGCAAAATCAAGCGATTTGATTCCGGAAACCGGGAGCCATCCAAGTCGGATACAGAAAAAATCAATACATAGAAGCGCGATCCAAAAAGTCGGTAAAGCAAATCCAAGAAAAGCATATATCGCCATAAATTTATCAAGAAACATCCCTTCTTTTACCGCGCATCTTACACCAATAGGAATCGCAAGAAATAATACGATCAACAAAGATGCAAAATTTATCGTCAAAGTAACCGGCAGGCGCTCGAGGATTTTTTTAATTACAGGCCGCTCATCTGTAAATGAGTACCCGAAATCAAAACGCGCTACCTTAAAAAGCCACTGTAGATATTGAGCATGCAATGGTTTATCCAGGCCATAGAGTTTTTCAAGACGCTGGCGGATTTCAGGAGATACGCGCGGGTTTAAAGATTGCTCAAGTGTTACGGGTTTACCGGGGGTTAAGTGGATAATAAAGAAACTAAGCGTAACGATCCCGAATGCAAGAGGAATGATGGATAATAAGCGTTTTAGGAAATAATTAAACATATTTTAGCTCTCAAGTCAGGGACACTTTTTAAGATGCAGATTAAATTATAAAAAGTGTCCCTAGTTTTCGATTCTGTTATATTTTTGCAATCCTTTAGGCACCCACCAATAAATAAAATTATGCGATATCCCTATTGGTGCAGGTTCAATATCCTGAAAACGATTATGCAGCGCAAAAAGGCTGTCTGCGATATATAAAAACATATACGGCTGTTCATCATAAAGTATGCGATGAATCTGCTGATAGCAAGATTTTCTTTTTTCCTGATCAAAAATTTTTCTTCCTTCAATAAGTAAACGGTCTACCTCTTCATTTTTATAAGAAATAAAATTGAATTCTCCTTCTTTAATCTTACTTGAATGCCAAATGTCAAAATTATCCGGATCCCTGCCCAATCCCCAGGCAAGAATCACTGCTTCAAAATTCTTTTTCTCAAGGCACTCACTGACAAAAACACTCCATTCTAGGACCTTAATCTTAACCTTTACTCCGATTTCGCCTAATCGGCGCTGAATAATTTGTGCGGTTTTAATGCGTTCTTCATTTCCCTGATTTGTGGTAATAGTAAATTCCAGGCTTTTATCTTTGAAACCTGCTTCAACAAGTAGTTTTTTAGCTAAACTAGGGTTAAATTCAGATGGTTTTATTGATTCATCAAACGCCCAGGAACCGGGAATAAAAGGGCCAGTAACAGGTTTACCGTAACCCAAAAGTATCATCTTAATAATTTCGTTTTTATCTACTGCCAAGTTGAGTGCCTGACGCACGCGTTTATCCTGGAATTTCGGGTTTTTTAAATTATACCCTAAATAAGTATATCCGAAACTCGGCAACCTGAATTTACGGAAATTTTTCTTAAAAAAAGCGCTGTCAGTCTGGCGGCTAAATTGTAGCGGAGTTAATCCGCCGGAATCTATGCCCTGCGACTGTAACTCTAAAAAAATTGTTGCCTCATCCGGTATTATCCTGTAAAGGCAGCGGTCAATATACGGCCTTTTTTCAAAATAGTCGGGGTTTGCGACTAATTCAATTTTCTCCTGAGAAACCCAGGATTTAAATTTATAGGGGCCAGTACCAATAGGTTTACGGCTAAATTCAGTACGGTTTAGATCTTCTTTTATAAGCAGATGTTTTGGCATAATCGGCATGCCCCAGCTTGAAAGCCCTGGGGAAAACGGCTCTTTATAGGTTACTTTAATAGTGTAGTCATCGATAACCTCAAGCGATTTTACGCGTTCAAAATCGCCGCTGTAAGGAGTTTTAACTTGCGGATCAATAAGTTTTTGGTAGGTAAATTCTACGTCTTTTGCAGTAAAAGGTGAGCCATCATGCCAAAGCACACCTTTACGTAATTTAAATAAAATTACCAGGCCTCCTTCTTCTACACTCCAGCTTTCTGCAAGGTCAGGCGCAAGATTAAGATTCTTATCGTATTTAATTAAACCGTTAAAAACCATGGCGCAAATTTCAGCGGAAGCAGAATCCGATGCTAATATCGGCACAAGCGTGCGGGCGTCAGAGATTGATGCGCTGACAATCGCGTCTCCGTAATCCTGAGAAAACGCGCAACTAAAAAAACAAAACAGAAACAAAAAAGCTACCGTTGTTAGCGGTAGCTTTATATTTTTATAAAGAGATTTTCGCACGCTTTATTTTGGCGTTACTGGTGTAGTTGCAACATCTACCGGTGCAGTTACAGGAGCTATTTTTATACCGCTCATTATTGAACGGTCTTGTCTTGCAGAAAGTATTGCCAATGACAAACAAGTAAGAAAAAATACTACTGAAAGCACGCTCGTTGCTTTAGTAAGAAAAGCGGTAGTTTTTGTCCCCAGCATCGATTCTACTCCGGAGAACCCCTCTACAAGGCCGCCGCCGCGCCCGGTTTGGACCAAGATTATCCCTATAAGCAAAACACAAGCCAACGCATGAATTACAATCAATATTGAAATCATTTTTTCACCTTTCCTGCTTCTATGATTATTTGTACAAACGAATCAGCCTTTAAACTTGCGCCTCCGACAAGAGCGCCATCTACGTCTGGCTGACTAATTAACTCCGCGGCATTTTCCGGTTTGACACTTCCGCCGTACTGAATACGGATTCCATCAGCTACCTCTTGGCCGAACATCTTTTTAAACAATTCTCTTATATATTTATGCGCTTCCTGAGCTTGCGCCGCAGTTGCGGTTTTCCCGGTTCCAATTGCCCAAACCGGCTCATAGGCGATAATTATTTTTTGCGCTTCTTCTGCGTCAAGGCCCAAGAGGCCGTTTTGAATTTGATCCTCAAGCACCTTAAAGGTTTTGCCTTCTTCGCGCTCTTTAAGCACTTCGCCTACACAAACAATCGGAGTAAGCCCGATCTTTAAAACTGCTTTTATTTTTCTATTCACCGTTTCGTTTGTTTCTCCAAAATACTGCCTACGTTCAGAATGGCCGATAATCACATAAAGGCATCCGGCATCTTTTAGCATTACCGGTGAAACCTCTCCGGTAAAAGCGCCTTCTTCCTGCCAATAAACATCCTGCGCGCCTACGGCTATATTGCTTGTTTCTAAAGCATCTGCTAAATATGCAATTAAAGTATACGGAGGACAAACCACAATCTCTACATTTTCTATTTGAAAAAGCTCCCTTCTTAAGGAAACTACCAACTCCTGGCCATCCTTAAGGGTTTTATACATCTTCCAATTACCGGCAATAATAATTTTACGCATTTTATTTCTCCGATAAAGCTGCTACTCCCGGTAGAAGCTTACCTTCCATAAACTCAAGGCTTGCTCCGCCGCCAGTTGAAATATGCGTCATCTTGTCTTCAACTTTAAATTTGGCAACTGCTGCGGCAGTATCACCACCACCGATGATCGTAACGGCTTTGATAGAAGTTAAAAAAATGGCAATTTCTTTTGTGCCATTACTAAAATTATCCATTTCAAAAATACCTAATGGCCCGTTCCAAACAACGGTTTGGACATTTTTAAGCGCATCTTTAAAAAGCTCGATTGTTTTAGGCCCGATATCTACAGCAATTTTTCCTTCCGGGATTATATCGACAATTTCTGTCTTTGCCTGCGGGTCAACATTATCTACAACAAGATGATCTATGGGTAGGATAATTTTTTTATTCAAGGTTTTTGCTTTTTCTAAAATTGCTTTAGCAAGGTCAACTTTATCTTTCTCAAGTTTTGAATTTCCGATATCTTTACCTTGAGCTTTAAGAAAAGTATAGGCCATGCCGCCACCGATAAGGATGCAATCGCTTTTAGGCAGTAAGTTTTCAATTACTCCGATTTTATCGGAAACTTTTGCTCCGCCTAATATCACCATAAAAGGGCGCTTTGGATTCTTAATTGCATCGTTAAGGTAAACTATCTCTTTTTCAAGCAGGAATCCGGCAACTCCCTTTAAATATTTGGTCACACCTTCTGTTGATGCATGCGCGCGATGCGCAGTACCAAAAGCATCATTCACATAAAGCTCGCCTAATTCTGATAATTTTTTAGCAAAACCAGGATCGTTTGCCTCTTCTTCGGCATGAAAACGCAAATTTTCAAGTAAAACTACTTTTTCTTTTGCGGCGGATACTTCATTTTTGATTTCATCACCGACGCAATCATTAACAAACTTTACTTGTTGGCCTAAAAGTTGAGTCAAGCGTTCTGCCACCGGCTTCAGGCTGTACTTGGCAACTACTTTTCCGTCCGGCCTGCCTAGATGGCTGATTAAAACCAGTTTTTTAACTCCATTATCTAAAAGAAACTTTATTGTAGGTAATGTTGCCTTGATGCGCGTGTCATCAGTAATTTTTAATGAATCATCCTGCGGAACATTAAAATCCGCCCGCATCAAAACAGTTTTATTTTTTATATCAATATCTTTTATTGTCGCCTTTGCCATATTAAAGTCCTTTTTTTACCAGGTATTCTGCTAAATCCACAACACGGTTTGAATAACCCCATTCATTATCGTACCAGGAGAGTACTTTAATAAAATCTTCGCCGATAACTTTGGTGCTCTTAGCATCAATAATCGAACTTAATGGGCAATGATTAAAATCAATTGAGACTACAGGGTCTTCGGTGTAACCAAGTATCCCATTCATCGCGCCTTCTGAAGCTTCTTTTAAAGCCGCGTTAATCTCATCTGCAGTTGCTTTTTTTGAAAGTAAGCAGGTTAAATCAACTACTGAAACGTTAGGAGAAGGCACGCGAATAGCAAACCCGTCGAGCTTTCCTTTTAATTCAGGAATAACAAGCGATATTGCCCTTGCTGCTCCGGTTGATGTAGGGATCATAGAAACTGCGGCTGCGCGGGAACGGCGTAAATCTGGATGCGCCATATCCTGAACTCTCTGATCATTGGTATAAGCATGGATTGTAGTCATTAATCCTTTAACAATCCCGTATTTATCATTAATAATCTTGGCAAAGGGTGCAAGGCAGTTAGTTGTGCAAGAAGCATTTGAAAGTACGTGGTGATTTTTTGGGTCGTATTTATTTTCATTTACGCCCATAACAATCGTAATATCTTCGCCTTCTGCAGGAGCAGAAATAATAACCTTCTTTGCCCCGCCTTTTAAAATATGGCTCTCAGCTCCGCGGACTTCTTTTCCTTTTTTATTTACGCCATCTTTTTTTATAGTAAATAAGCCGGTTGATTCAATAACGATATCGACTCCTAAATCTTTCCAGGGAAGCTCAATAGGATCTCTTTTTGCAAGGACTTTTATGATTTTTCCGTCAACTGATATGGTATCTTCCGATGCTGCTTTTACTTCTCCGGGAAACCTGCCGTGCACGGAATCATACTTAAACAAATAGGCATTACTCTTTGCGTCAGTCAGATCATTTACTGCCACAAGCTCAAGTTTAGAATCTTTACGCTCAAGAATAGCCCGTGCTACTAAACGTCCAATCCTTCCGAAACCATTAATACCAACTTTTACTGCCATTTTGAATCCTCCTTGTCAGTTAGACAACACCGGCACATATTCCGATTGTGCCGGGTGTAATAATTTTAAAAACAGCTACGTTTTTTCTTCGCGCAGGTATTTTGCCGCTAATTCAGGGGGCGTTGGAACAGTGTAGAAACCGGAACCCCATTCAAATCCGGCGACACGGGTCAATTTTGGCATAATTTCTAAGTGCCAATGATACCCTTCTACATTAATTTCTCCGTTTGCGGGTGCCGTGTGGATGATAAAGTTATACTCGGGAGTCCCAAAGACTTTTCGTAACCTACCGATAGTTTCTTTAAGTATTACCGCAAGCGCTGGCAATTCTTCCGGACGCATGTGGCAAAAACAGCTGTTATGCTGCTTTGGTATTATCCACATCTCAAAAGGAAACCTTGAAACAAACGGACAAAAAGAAAGAAAATGCGCGTTTTCTACAATAATCCTTTCTTTTTCCTGAACCTCCTGACGAATCATATCGCAAAATATGCAGCGTTCGCGATATTCAAAATATTTTTGCGCACCCTTGATTTCTTCCATGACATTTTTCGGCACCATAGGCAAAGCAACCAGCTGCGTATGCGGATGTTCAAGAGAAGCTCCGGCAGAAGGCCCGAAATTTTTAAAGATCATCACATATTTAAAACGGCGGTCGCGGATTAAATCTATAGCGCGGCGGCAGTACATCTGCAGAATCCGCTCTAATTCTTCCGGAAGCAAATCACAAAGGTCTTTATTATGATAGGGAGTTTCAATAATAAGTTCATGCGCGCCTACGCCGTTTGACATATCAAAAATGCCAATTCCCCGGCGATCAAGCTCTCCTTCAATTTGTAATGCAGGAAATTTATTCGGAATTGCCCTTACCTGCCAACCAGGAGCATTGCTAGCAGTGCCATACTCGCGGAAAGATTCAATTTCCGGAGGAGTCATTGCCTCATTTCCGTAACAAAAAGGACAAGTTGACTCGCTTCTCCAGGTAGGCGATTCTACTTCGTAATCTTCAGGCTTGTTGGGATGCTCTGTATCAACGATTACCCAACGGCCTCCTATAGGATCTCTTCTTAGTTCACCCATATTAAATTTGCACTTCCCTTAAAAATTTTGCTGCCGTTTCCGGCGGAACCGGACAAATATAAAAACCAGTTCCCCATTCAAATCCGGCGACACGGGTAAGACGCGGAAAAATTTCAATATGCCAATGAAAATCTTGTTCAACGCTTTTCCAATAACCGGGTTTTTGCCGGCGGAAAGGTGCGGTATGGATCATATAATTATACGAAGGATCATTTAACCCGACTTTAATTTTTTGCAAAACCTTTTTCATAATTTGCGCCAGGTAAAAACGGGAGCCTAACTCAAGACGGGTAAAATCGCAAGAGTGTTTTTTGGGCATAATCCAGATTTCAAAAGGAAAGCGTGCCGCAAAAGGGACAATCGCGATAAAACCGTCGATATCCATAATTATGCGCTCACCGGATTCCATTTCTTGCTTTACCAAATCGCAAAATACACATCGTTCATGGTATTCGTAATGCTGACGCGCGCCCTGAAGCTCTTCTTTAACCCTTTTAGGGGTTACAGGCGTTGCGATAATTTGAGATCGGGAATGCCTGATTCTTCCGCCTCCTGCGCTCCAGCCATAATTTTTGAAAATTAAAGCGTATTTAAAACGCTGGTCTTTCTCCAAATCATTAATCCGGTCGATGTAGCAGGTTATTACCCTTGCTACCTGATCATCGCTTAAGTCAGCGATATTAGCGATATGCTGATTGGTTTCAATCACAACTTCATGCGCGCCAATGTCGCTCATGATATCGTAAATACCTTTACCTCTACGGTCTAATTCACCTTCAATACGCAAAAAAGGCATATGGCTAGGCACAACGCGCAACTCCCAGCCGGGTGTATTTTTAGGGGTATTTTTTGGACGGATCGCGTAAATCTCCGATGGAGTTTCCGCTTCTTTTCCTTCGCAAAACGGGCATGGCTTTTCTGGTGGGCCGTCTTGGCCTGCAGCAGCAATCTGTTCCGGACGCCTGCCGCGTTCCGTCGCAATAATTACCCATCTTCCGACGATAGGGTCTTTCCTTAGTTCAGGCATAGGGAAAATTATAGCATAGTTTGTTTATAATGCAAGAAAAAACTAGGGGACGCTTCGGTAGTTTTACTCTATTGGTATGGTAAAGAAAAATGTGCTTCCTTTTCCGAGTTCGCTCTCAATCCAAATTCTTCCGCCATGTGCTTCAACAGCCATTTTACAAAATGTTAGCCCCAAGCCCTTACCGTGCCGTTTTTGCTTAGAACTTTCAACTTGTACAAACTTTTCAAATACGCGCCCAAGGTAATCTTTTGGGATTCCCTCCCCTTCGTCCTTTACGCCCACTACGGCCTGTTTATCTTTGGGGCTATAAACAGCTGACAGGCATACTTCACTATTCTCGGGAGCAAACTTCAATGCATTCCCTATTAAATTTAAAATAACCCGCCGAATAATTTCTTTATCGATAAATAGCAGCGGCATATCCGTAGAAATAGAAAAAGACAGTTTTTTATTCTCAACCTGGGCCGCAGCAGCCATCACGTCTATGGCTTCCTTAAAAAGGCTATTCAAAACAATCTTTTCCTTTATTAAGTTAAGCTTATCTTCTTCCATCTTGCTTATATCCAAAATATTGGAAATCATCTGCTTCATTTCACCCGTAGCAACCATCGCGGAATTAAACTCTTTTCTTTGCTCGGATGAAAACTGCTGTGACAATTCCATATCTAATAACTGTAAGTTTGCCGATACTCCTAAAAGAGGGCCATTTAAATCATGCACTATCATTTGGGTCAGAGAATCTTTCATTTCGGTAAGCTTTTTTATCTTAGCCTTTTTTTCCAGTTCAAACATATTTAAAACACGGATAATCGTATATGCAAAAATTATTGCGCAAATTGAACGAAATATCTGGATGGGAATTCCGGTAATTCTTAAAAATGCCGGATAATTTAATACAGAGGCAGGGAAAAAATCCGCCTTAGGCACAATCAATGCCGCGAATAACCCATAGCATAACAAAACCCCGATTGCGATTTTTAAATTTGCAGTAATTGTAGATAAATTCTCTTTTTTTAATTCAGGAATCTGTAAGTATAAAGCGTAAGCAGCAAGAAATACTCCCGGCGCTCCCATCAAATAGCGCGCACATATACTCATCAATAAAAGCTGACGGCTATTTATTATAGCTAAAGCAGCCCAGCCTATAAATAAGATAAACGGCAACGCCTTAAACACGGAGCCGATTTTTTTCTTCTCAGAAATAATAATTGTGCCGAAATATATCAAAAAAAGAAATGAAATTACCAAGGAAACGATGGAAAAAAGATCCAAAAGGCCCGCTTCTGCCGGCTTGTTCATCAAAATAAACATCTCTATCCATTCATGAACGCCATGGACAATACCAAATCCGGCAATCAACCATAATTTATCCGCTAACCTAAATGCGCTGTCTTTTCGCGGATAAACAGTTATCGCGACACCAAGAGAGAAAAACGCTAATCCGTATAGAAAAAATATTGTAATCATATTTATATAATTATAGCGCAAATAATGAGTTACAGCAAATAAAAAAACTAGGGGACGCTTCGGTAGTTTTTAGTTTAGAAACCATAGAAGCGTCCCCTAGTTTTTTTATTTTGCTGCTGGTTGTAAAATTAAGCTTACACTGCTAATATCAAGTTCTTGGGAGCCTGGAAAGGCCAAACCAATGAATGGTAAGAGAAATATGCACCCACCAATAATGTCCAAAACGCCTAATGTGCTCATTTTAGTTCCTATATCTCTTGTTACCGGATAATATCCATCTTTTTTTACCATAACAGAAACACTTCTATTTCTAGGAACTGTTGTCTTTACGTTCCCATTACCAATAAATTCACCATTTATAAGTATCTGGGCATCAGGTAAGTTGCTGCTTACGCTAAAATCCTGCCTTGAGCCAACAAACATTGAACACCCTGATTGCAAAACCAACAGAGTTATAACCAATAAAGTTGAACAAATTGATTTCATAATCTTTACCATACATTTTCTCCTTTCTAGAGTTATACGAATTGTTTATTTATTTTATTTCTTGTAAAATAATAAACGCCATACAAATATATGAATGAACCAAACGAAATAAAGTAAGTTATGGACACAGAAACTTTAGAGTTAATTAAAATCAATAAAAATAAAAAAATAAAAATCCAAGATATTGCTAAGAAACTAACCCTTGCCCATTTTTTTAATAATAAAAGTCCTACTCCAACCCAGATATAAAGAATATTAGAAATGATTATTAAAGAACGAGTGAAAGTGTTACGAGCAAACGGAATATAAATAAGCATGCTCAAAATAGCCATAGTAATTATTAAATAAGCATAAATACTAATACCCAACGCTCTATTATTATTCATTAACGTTAATTGCATATATTTTTAAATAAATGATACCAATGTAATTTATTATTATATCTTAAATAATGAGTTATGGAATAATTATCTTATGCTTCAAAAACCAGGGGACGCTTCTATGGTTTTAGCTTTTTCGGCCTACCCCCCTTAGATTTAGCCTCTTTGATGTTGTAATATTCACGTAATTTTTTAACAAATTCTTCGCTTCCTATAAAAGCTTGTTTTGCAAAATTATTTGAATTAACTACGTCATTGTCTACTACAAACTCGATATATTGTTCTCTTCTTTTTAAAGAGCTATCCGACAAGTTGAGAAAAGTTGGACTATCACTAACTAGGGTATCCGATTTCCCAAACGCATAGTGTTTATAGCTACTAAATACATACTCAGATGGAGAACAAGCAATACCTGCGCGCACAGGATTAAGTTCAATATACTTTCCACAATGTAGCAAATATCGATCTGTTTCAATAACATTACACTTATATCTACCTTGCCATATATGCCCACAATAACCATATAACCTCTTATAATAGTTAAAATACGATAAATTAAGTTGTTTCATGAACTTTGACAGATTGCTCTCTTGTTTAATCCAGACAATAAGATGAATATGATTATTCATAATGCAGTAGTGAAATACATTAAGCTTATTTAAATCTTTTAACTCATTCAATAGCCCCCAATAATAGAGCTTATCGCTGTCATCATTAAAAATGTTCTGCTTGTTATTACCTCTGCACATAATATGCAAAGCAGAGTTAACCGGAATATGTCTCCTTAGTCTAGGCATAAAAATCCCTCCTTCTACTATAAATAGACGTAAAAGGAGGGAAAATCTAACTAAAATACTTTAAGCTTTAAAAACTACCGAAGCGTCCCCTAGTTTTTAAAAATATAATCCAAACTTTACGCCATATTCGGTAGTGTTGTTTTTCGGCTCGTATCCATAGCCGATGATTACACCGGAATAGGTAACATTTGAGTCGTTGGATTTTTTAATATTCCAGTACCTGATAAACGGTTCAATAGTGAAATCTAATTTTTGTGATTTTTTCTTAAGCTTAAGCGAGCCTCTTGCTCCATAACCATCATTTTGCGTATTTTTAACCTGGTTATAAGCGGAATTTGCATCATTCAGGTGGCTGATTTGTCTTCCCTGCCAAAAAATATCATATTCCGTTGTTATTCCAATAGACCAGTCATCATCAGTTTGAAGAGTGCACTCTATGCCTAGCGGGCTATAAATATAATTTGACTCTCTTTCATATCCTGCTGCTCCGGTTGAGGTAATTTTTCCGCTTGAGTCATCGTTTAAGTAGCGATAACCGATACCAAAGTAAGGCGTTAATAATATATCATCGGAAAATTTAAAATCGTATCCTGCCATACCTCTTATTTCCGCGCAATAATCAAATAAATTATCCATTTTACCGGAGTTTTTATAATCAACTGTTCCGAAGCCAAGCAGGCCTTCAGCTTTTAACATAACCTGATCACGATAGGTGTAAACCCCTGTAAAACCGGACATTATACCCTTATTTTGCATAACCCCCGGTTCCTTATAAATGTGTTGATATATTTCCGGAAATAATTCAACCGAATGCTTAGATAAATCTTGGGCATAAAGATTAACGCTTGCGATAAACATGATAACTAGTGTTAAAAACAACGATTTGCGCATCCTTTTCCTCCTTTTTTGAAAAACTACCGAAGCGTCCCCTAGTTTTTTCCTCTTAAAAACTCCCCAGCGGTCATTTCTTTGCGGCCTTCTGGTTTAAGTTTTTCTATGCGTAAAGCGCCTTTGCCGCAAGATACGATTATCCCTTGGGGCCCGGTTTCAATAATTTTACCGGGAGCAGGCTGTTTTTCGGGACCAGAATACTCAATCACTGAAGCAGAAATTATCTTAATATTGTGACCATCTAAACAAGTATGAGCCTGCGGCCAAAGATTAATTCCCCGGATTAAACGCAAAATCTTATCTGCCGGATCACTCCAATCAATAAGCCCTAACTCTTTGGTTAATTTTGGTGCACAAGTAGTTTTAAGTTCATCCTGAGCAATAAGTTCATACTTCCCAGATTCAATCAACTTAAGCCCTTTAATCAACAACTCCGCGCCTAAATTTGAAAGCTTCTCTGTTAAATTTATGGCATTATCTGCTTCCTTTATGACAACTGACTCTTGGCAAAGCACCGGGCCGGCATCCATTAAACGCACCATTTTCATCAGGCTGACACCGGTTTCTTTTTCACCGTTAATTATCGCCCAATTTATCGGTGCCGCTCCCCTATATTTAGGAAGAAGTGAGGCATGCAGGTTTATTGGGGCAATCTTAGGTATATCCAATACTTCTTGCGAAAGAATCTGTCCATAGGCAATTACCACAAACAAATCAGCGCCTAAACTGCGTAAATAAGCAATAGACTCGACTGAATTTACAGAAGTTGGTTGAAAAATCTTTATTCCGGAAGAAATTGCAAGTTGCTTTGCAGGAGTAACGCCAACCTGCATCCCTCTACCCTTTGGTTTATCAGGCTGGGTAACTACGCAGGCAATATCATAGCCTTTAGCGATCAACGCCTTAAGACTGGGGGTACAGAAATCAGAACTTCCGAAAAATACAATTTTCATATAGGATCAATATCTAACACCAGCATTATACCCGAATGCTTATAATTTTGTAAGCGGGTTTTTATGAATTTCACGATATCCTGCGGCTTTTTTGCTTTTAATAAGATCTGAAAATGATACGAGCCGCGTTTTTTTGGCGGAATTGAAGGCGCAATTGCCGCAACTTCAACTTTTGAATCAACGCTATTTTCACTATTTAAAAGCTTAAAAAACTCCTCCGCTGTTTCTTTAACTCGGGTTTCATTTTTACCGCGGATCCTTAATATTCCCAAATGTAGATACGGCGGAAGTTTTGCCTGATCCCGCTGTTTTAACTCTTCATCATAAAAAATAGCTGGATCTTGCTCTAAAATTGCTCTTATAACGTGATGCTGCGGCAAAGTAGTCTGGATGTAGAGCCTATAATTTGTTAAATCTAGGAGCCCGCATAATAAGCCATACGTCTTTTCTGCGGCGCGAAAATCAGGGTAATTTAAAGAAAAATCAATTGCCATAGCAAAAACATTTTTAAAACGTATTGGTAAAGATAATACCGACTCCGTAGATATAAATATATCCGCCTTTTCCTGGTCAAAAACAGTATCTTTTTTAATACAAACCACCTTTGCCTGAGGAAAGATACGCGCCATTTCGCTTTCAAGTTTTTCCGTACCTGTCCCGCTGTATTTTATATAACCGGACTGGCATTTTGGACAAATAGAAACAGCCTCTTGTTTAAAATTACAGTAATGGCAGCGAAGCATATTATCCGGATGATGCAGGATAAGCTTAACATTACAACGCGGACAAGTCATACAAAAACCGCAATTATGGCAATAAGCTTGCGTAGCAAAACCGCTGCGGTTTAAAACAAGTAAAACTTTTTCTTTTCTTGTCAGCGCGGCAAGAATCGCCTCGTGCGTCTGTAAGGGATTACGCGGATTAATAATTTTTATTTCTTTGTTTAATTTTGAACTAAGTTTAATATATTTTAATAATTTATCCTTTGCCATCTTCCAGGATTCAAGTGACGGAGAGCGCGATGCGATAATAAGCTGGCTGTTAGTTAAATTTGACCGCATAATCGCAACTTCCCTTGTATGATAATGTGGGGATTGTTCTTGTTTATGGGCAAAATTCTCATCCTGGTCGACAATAATAAGCCCTAAAGGTTCCAGGCGGGTAAAAACTTGTGAGCGCGTTCCGACAGTAAAGTTCTTTTCATTATTAATTTTCGGGGAAAGGCGAGTTTTTACCTGCTCAAGCATAAATTTATCTGCCGCAATAAAAATTGCCTTTAATCCGTTTTTTAACGCAGAGTTTATCTGCTCTGTGAAAAAATCCCACTTTGAATCCGGACATTCCCAATGTAGGAGTATACCTTTATTGCCGGCAATTTCAGATTGTATGAAAGTACTTTTAGGAAAATGAAACTGTTTCCCGTTACGCACCTGTTCAGGAAATTGAATCGCTAGGGCCTGGCCTAAACTACAACCGTAATAATCAGATAAAAATTCCGCAATTAAGAAATTTTCACTTCCCGCGATTGGTTTATCATCTATTAAAGAGGTTATGGGCTTAGTATTTTTTACAGATGAGGTTTTTGCGATAGCATAAACGTAGCCAACGAGCCTCCGAGCTCCCAAAAAAACCCACACCCGGCTTCCTTCTTTTACTTTTTGGCTAAGGTCTCTCGGAATAGCGTAATCGAATGGCCCATCAAGCGGCAGGTCAAATATGATTTGTGCGTATGACATTTAAAAGTAGCTCTTTATTTATTTCCATCTGAATAGCCAAAATATGGTTTTTTGCATCGGTAAGCAGCTTTGGAGTATGACGGTACTTACTGACAATTTTGGCTACATCATCCTCATTTGAAGCAAATGAGCCGATTCCTAATTCATTAAAAACTCGTAAATTTTCCGTTTCTTGCCCTGGGATCGGCGAAATAAACACAGGAATTATATTTTTTGCTAAAAGTTCAGTTATTGTCATCCCACCTGGTTTAGTAACAATCATGTCCGAAACTGACATAAGCTCATGCATATTGCTTACAAAACTAAAAACCTTTGTTCTCGGATAATCCTTTAAGATAAGCGTTCTGTAAAGTTTCTGATTTGAGGCGCAGACTACCAACACCTGCACATCCGGCCAGAGTTTTTCGGCAATTTTTTCTAAAGGGCCAATACCAAAAGAACCGGTACATAAAAGCACGGTAAAACTATTGTAATGAATATCCAGTTTTTCCGCCAGGTCTTTACGCGCAGGATGCTGCCAGAACTTAGCAGAAACCGGTATGCCGGTAATAACAATGTTTTTATCTGATATACCCCAATGCAAAAGTTGCTTTTTAGTTCTTTCTGTTGCTACAGCATAAAAATCTGTATCCTGATTTATCCAAAAAGGATGCACACCGTAATCTGTAATAACGGTGATTAGCTTAGAGCGGATAAGATTATGCTTTTTTAACCAGGCGGCAATCCTCGAAGGCAGGAAATGCGTTGAGATAATCCAATCAGCTTCTTCTTTTTTTAAAAATTTCAGAAAACTCCTTGATCCATAACGGTCAAGATACACACCAATTGCCTGCATTATGGCTGCTATTGCCCTGCGCGAAGTAAGCCAAAAAGTTATTCCCCAGATCCATGACGCGTGCCTGACCAAAAAATCATATATTTTTACATAGGAAAGAGAAAAATAACCTTTACTTAACTTAAGCGCATCGCAGATAATAATTTCATCCTCGTGGCTGCAGCTATTTAAAAGGCTTTCCCTAATTGCTTCGGCAGCTTTATAATGGCCGGCTCCGGCTGAAGCATATGTAATAATTATTTTCATAAATAAAAGGCTATGGAACAGCCTTGGCAACTTCTCTTAAATTTGAGAATGTTTGATCCGGTTTGATATGCCAATTTTCTTTATTTTTAAGCTTTTCTTTCCCGGAAAAAATAAGGATGGCCTTTAACCCGGAGGCGCGGCCTGTTTCGATATCGCGCAAGGTATCACCGACAAAATAACTTTGTTTAAGAGTAATTTTCTTTCCGCTTTTAGCAAAATCCTTAAGCGCCTTTTTTACTAAACCGGTTCTGGGTTTACGGCAAGCACAATTTTCTTCTTCACGATGAGTACAATAATAAACCCCATCAAAGCGCACTCCATGAATAAGGAGCGCTTTTTGCATAGTAGCAGTAATATTATCAAGTACTACCTGAGAATATAGCCCCTTACCCACACCTGCCTGATTTGAAATCACAAAAAGTTTATAGCCTTTTTTAACTAAGAGGTTCAAAGCTGTTTTTACTCCCGGAAGGAATTTAAACTCCTTACTGGATTGCACATACTTAAAATCACCGGGATAACGGTTAATTACCCCGTCTCGATCAAGAAAAATAGCTTTTGCCATATATTAAATAAAGAAATTTTTATTTTCCCTGACCCATTCGGTAAGTTTACGCAATCCCTCTTTAACCGGAGTTTTAATTTTCCATTTCAGGGTTTTTTCAAGTTTAGTGGTATCTGTAACATAAACCTTCTGGTCTGAAGGACGCCAATCCGCAAAATTAACTTTCGGATTTTTCCCGGTAAGTATTTTTAATTCATCAAGGAATTCAAGCAGTGAGATTGTATTCTCCTGTCCCCCGCCGATATTAAAAAGTGCGCGCTTTAAATCGCTCTTAATGAATCGGTTAAAAGCATCCACCAGGTCATCGGCATAAAGCATATCGCGCACCTGTTTTCCGTTTCCATAAATCGTGATCGGTTTGTTAAAAAGCGTAGCAATAATAAACCAGGCAACCCAACCCTGGTCTTCAAAACCGAACTGGCGCGTGCCATAAGTGCATGACATACGAAACACAGCGGTTTTCATTTTATAAATATGGCTATATTCCTGGACATACAGATCACCGACTAATTTAGAAACCCCATAAGGAGTATGCCCGGTAAGATCCGTAAGCATGGCCTCGGATACGCCTTTATTATTTTTAAAAACATAACGCTTTGCTTTTTCAGCCAAAGGAATTTTATCAACATTTTCGCCGAAAACTTTATTTGTTGAGCAATATACTACAGCTGTATCCTTAGATTTTTTCCTCACTGCTTCCAGCATATTTAGCGTGCCAAAAGCGTTAATGCTAAAGTCTTCTTTTGGATTACGCACACTTGAAGGAACTCCGGGCTGGCCGGCTGTATGAATCAATACGTCTACGCCTTTGCCTACTGCTTTAGCTGCATCGCGCTCATCGCGCACATCGCCTTTAATAAGGGTAATATTCTTAAATTTTTTCAGGTAATTCCAGTTAAATTCAACCGAAGCTTTATTGTAACCAAAAATCTTTGAACGCATCAGGTTATCTAAAACAACCACCTGGTTCTTAGGATCATGTAGGGCAAAAAATTCAGCAGCATGGCTGCCGACTAAACCAGCACCACCGGTGATTAAAACGCGCATTAGTACTTTCTCCTTTCTAACAACATTAGCTCTTTATACTTTAGGTAACTTAATATCTGATAAAACCCGGCATTAAAAGCAATAATAAATCCGAAGTATCCGTCTTTATAGCCTTTTCTTCCCACATAAGTACGCATAAAACGATCAATTGTCCGCCAGAGGAATATATAAAACCGCATTGGTTTACCTTGCGCCTTCCACTTATTTGCTTCCCGAGTTGTTTGATTATTAAGTTTTAATAAAAAATCGTAAAAATTACGATACGAATAATGTATCAGGTCACCTTTAAGGTGGCCGCAGGGCTTATCCATAAATGCGCGCGGATGAACGTCTGCCTCTTCATAACGAAACTTATCTTTACGAAAAAGTTTTAACTGGGGGCTTGGATACCAGCCGCCATATTTTACCCAATAATCGCCGATAAAATTCCTGCGCGGGATTGTAAACCCATTTTCAATAGGTTTTGTAGAAAGTACGCGGGTTATCTCTTCTTTTAATTCAGGGGTAACGATTTCATCAGCATCAAGGCTTAAAACCCAGAGATTTCGCGCTTGGGCATAGGCCCAATTTCTATGCCTTCCCTCGATATCCATGCGCCAAGTAAGGATCCTATTGGTAAATTTAGAGGCAATTTCTACGGTTTTATCTGTACTCTCATCATCAACTAAAATAATTTCATCTGCCCAGGTAACCGAATCAAGGCAGGCGCGAATACGCTTCTCTTCGTTTTTAGTCAGCACCACTACGGAAAGCGCTATTTTTTCCGGCATAAAAATTCCTTAATCGTTTTGATAATATGCCTGCACTCAACAGGAGTAAGATCCGGATATACCGGAATTGCCAGGATATTCTTACTTGCTTCTTCAGATACAGGAAAATCACCTTCAACGTATCCTAAGTATTTAAAACATTCCTGCAGATGTAACGGCACCGGATAATACACGCGGGCATCAATACCATTTTCCCTGAGATAAGCAATGAGATTATCACTTGAGGTATTCATACGCAGAACATATTGGTGGTATATATGCGTATTATATCCGGCAACTTTAGGAATATGGATACCTGTATTTTTTAACCCCTTATCAAAATAACTTGCTATCTGTACACGTTTTCTATTCCATTTATCAATATATTTTAGTTTTATACGTAAAATTGCCGCCTGAATTGTATCCATGCGATGATTAAAACCTAAAACTGTATGAAAATATTTTTCTTTATTTCCCTGGTTCCGGTATAAAAGGATTTTTTCATAAACGTCCTGGCGATTAGTTAAAACCATACCGGCATCTCCGCATGCGCCTAGATTTTTACCAGGGTAAAAACTCAATGTCCCACAATCGCCTATTGTTCCGGCAAACTTATTTTTATATTTTGCGCCGAAAGCCTGGGCATTATCTTCAATTACGGCAATTTTATATTTACGGGCAATTTTTAAAATCGGATCCATATCCGCGCATTGGCCGTAAAGATGAACCGGTATCACAGCTTTAATCGATATTTTAGACTTTTTATTTAGGATTTTTTCAAGATCCGGGATAGAAATTGTGTAAGTTTCCGGATTTATATCGCAAAATACAGGAATTGCGCCAATACTGCTAACTGCTCCGGCAGTAGCGTAATATGTAAAAGCAGGACAAATCACTCCGTCACCCGGTTTAATTCCTAAAACTACTAGGGCCAGCCTAATAGCATCTGTTCCATTAGACACGCCTACCGCAAATTTTACCTCACAATAACTAGAAACATCTTTTTCAAGAAGCTGCGACTCTTTTCCTAGAATAAAATCGCAATTATCCAGGATTTGAGCAAGCGCCTTCTCGATCTCTTTACGTATAGGCGCGTGTTGTTTGGTAAGATCTGAAATTGGTATCATATTTATCCTAAAATTTTTTGACAAGCGGCGAAAACTTTATCCGGAGTAAGCTTTTTAAGGCACTGAATTTCATAATTACATCCGGGAAAACGAAAATTTTGATAACATGGACGACAAGTAACTTTCTCTGTAATTACTAAATGGTTTCCATACGGGTACGGGCCGTAAACTTTTTCATCAACCGGGCCAAATATTGAAACCGTTTTTGCCTTGCTTGCCACTGCGATATGAAGTGGCCCTCCGTCATTACAAATAACTAAGTCGGACTTAGCGCAAATAGCAGCCATTTGCCTTAAGCTTACACTTCCGCTTAAATCCAAAACATTACTTTTAAGATGATCTTTAATTTGCCGACAAAGATTACTTTCTGCGGAATTCCCCATTATTATAATCTTAGCCTTATACTTTGCAATGATTTTATCACAAAGAAGTAAAAAATAATTTATTGGCCATTGCTTATAAAGGGCATCTTTACCCCAACTAGCTCCTCCGCCAGGAATAACTACAATAATCTTTTGACCGGGCTTTGCTCCGGATTCTTTTAATGCTTCATCAGCCTTATTAATATCATCTGCTTGAGGATAGATCTTAAGATTATTTTTAATAAAATTAAACCCTTTTAAATCAATCAACTTTGCATAATAATCTACTACGTGCTTATCCTTATATCCATCAAGAGGAATTTTCTGATTGAGAAACTTTCCCCGGCCTTTATAATCATAACCAACTCTTTCTTTTATTCCTGATAGCCAAGATATTAACCCGTATTGGCTGTTAAGCGAAAAATCAAAAGCGATTTCATATTTTTCCTGTTTAATATCATTAATAAACGCCATAGTTTTAGAAAGCCATTTCCAAAAAGATTTTTTTTGCTCATTAACAAATTCGTCTCTTTCGTAGATAAAAATTTTATCTATACTAGGGTTATTCTCAAGGGCTTCAAAAGCCCTGCGATTGCACAAATATCCAATTTTTGCTTCAGGAAGAGTATCTTTTATATTATCCAGGAGCGGAGTGGTAAAAAGCACATCACCGATGCCGAAGGGGTTGATAAAGAGGATTTTTTTGTAATTTTTCAAGGTTTTGTCATTGCGAGCTCCGAAGGAGCGAAGCAATCTTATTAAACACATCATCCACAGTTATTTTCCCTAAATTATCAGCCTCTAATACTACACTTCTCTCTGGATCCGGCCCCCACCTTTTAGCGGTTTTACCCGGTAAGTCATTGCGAAATATCGCTACAACCGGAGTTTTCATAACGCGCGCTAAATGAACCGGTCCGCTATCTCCTGAAATAAGCAACCGGGATGATTTTAAAACAGCTGCCAATTCAAGTAATGTAGTTTTTCCTGCAAGATTATTTACCTCATCAGGTAAACTATCTAAAAAAATTTTAGAGTTTTGCGCTTCTTGCTTACCTCCAATAACTACCACTTTTAGATTAAGAAGGAGCAATTTCTTTATTAAATTATGGAAATTTTCAAACGGCCACTGCTTTACAAGATCACTTGTCCAAGGATGCACCGCTACCCAATTTCCTACAAAACCTTCTACCTGATGAGGAATATCTATAACAAATTCATGGTTATCAACCGAAGCGCCAAAAATTCCGGCAAGTTCAAGATTATATTCGATTTCATGCTTTTCCTCAAGATGTTTTAGATCTTTAAGCTTGTGGGTTAAAAGAAATCCCCATTTCTTGTCATAACCTCCTCTTAATGGAATCCCGGCCAAAAAACAAAGCAGATTTATCTCTTTCGAAGGATTAAATATCAAGGCGAGATCAAACTTGCCTTTTTTTAATTTATTAAATAAGGCTAATTTTTCTTGAAATGTGTGTTTTGGCGCATTACTCCATAAGATAATCTCATCGACGCAGGGAACAGCTTTTGCGAGCTCTAAAGTTACTGGATCAACGATTAAAGTAATGATGGAATCAGGATAACGCTTTTTTAATGCCTGAAATGCGGGGATATTCAAAAGAAATTCACCGAAACGGTCATTTCGGCATACAAGGATACGCTTAATTTTATTAGATTTAATCGGCAAGGGTGCTCTCAGTTAAGATACCCGGTATTTTAAAATAGTTGCGATTGCTTTTAAGCCATCAAACCAACGGATTTTTTTACCACCTGAATAACTACGTGGATAATAAGAAACCGGCACTTCTACTAATCTCAACTTACGCCGTATAGCCTTACAGGTAATTTCAACTTCAATATCAAAACTGCGCGATTTAAGTTCAAGGGAAATAAAAGTTTGTCGGCTAGCCATCTTATAGCAAGTAGCGTAATCGTTTAATGAAACACCAAAAAGAGAATTAAGCAAACCGGTTAAAAGCCTATTCCCCAACCGATGTGCCATAAAAACATTGTTTTTTTGAGTAAAACGCGCCCCAAACACTATATCTGCTTGGCCTTCACGTAAAGGTTTTAAAAGATTCGTATAATCATTTGGCTCATATTCAAGATCTGCATCCTGAATAACTATATATTGAGAAACAGCATGCGCTAATGCTTCTCTTACTGACTCACCCTTACCTTTATTTGAAGAGTGATATATTACCTTAGAACCGGAAAATCTGGAATCCTTAATAGTATCCTGCAGAATTTTCACAGTATTATCTCTTGAACAATCATCAACTACAATTATCTCTTTTTCAATAGGAACTGCCAAAACCTTTTCTAATATCTGACGGATAGTTTTTTCTTCGTTAAAAACGGGAATTACAACTGACAATTCGGGCATAATATTTTTTCCATCCTTTTTAATAGCGCCCAAGCATATAATTTTAAGTAGCTTGGTAAAAGTTTAAAAATCTTAAAGTGAGATTTTCCCTTTTTTCTTTCTTTCCAAACCGTAGGAACCTCCGTAATTTTAAAACCACGGTAAAATGATTTTAAGGGAATCTCCATAGAAAGCTCAAAACCAACTGAATCAAAACTCGTTCCTGATAATATGCAGCTCCTGTACATTTTAAAGGCATTAGCGATATCATGCGTAGGAATTCCTAAAAGATGATAAAGCGACCATCCTGCAGCAGAAGACAAAAAACCTTTAAACTTTGAGCCACCAAGGCGCTTACCATCTTTTATATACCTTGAGCCACAAACTATATCATAACCTTCGTTAATTTTATCAACCATTTTACTGATTGTGCTTAAATCATCGCATAAATCACCCATTACCGGAACAAAAACATCTCCTGTTATTTTAGAAAACCCAAATTTTAAAGCACTGGCAAATCCCGGAAGGTTGGTATTATCTACTAAGCGCAGGCGCGGATAAACAGGAATGAGTTTCTTTACTATAGCTGAAGTATTGTCTTGCGAATGATCATTAACTACGATTAGCTCGTGCTCTAAACCGATTGATTCTTCAATTTTACGAACAACATCACTGATATTATCTTCCTCATTGCGCACAGGAACAACTATAGAAATCTTCATGCAATCACCTTGTAAATATGTATGGAATCATTTGAGTAATCGAGCTTAAATTTTTCAGGATGATCCGCTGCCCAACTATCTTCAAGCGGAAAAATAATCCTATCTTCTACCTGGTGTAAAGAATAAACAAATAAAAAACCGGTATTTTTTCTTTTTAAATTCGTAAGCCAGATATTGTAATCCGAATCAGACATATAGTTACCTTCTTCTTGGAAATTCTTATGCATCTCTAAAAAATCATCTTTCCAGTAAAAATGACTCTTAGGAAAATAATGGATTTTTGCCGGCTCAATTTTATTAACTGAAACATAGTAAACATTATTTTTTAAACTACTTCCGTAAAGCGGAAAAGGCACAGGCCTTCCGGTATAGGCAATATTACCATTAGCTGTATGAGTATTTAACCATTCCCAGGCAATAGTTGCATCCGGCCAAAAACCGGAATATTTAACCACTTTACTATATCGTTCATATTCGCCGGTTAAATAGTTTGTATGTAAAATCGTAAGTGTAAAAAAAGAAATCACAATAAATGAAAATAACGCAAGAACCCTATTTTTAAAAATAGCCTTACCGTTTAACTTCATGTTAGTAAACAAAAACATCGTCAAAGCACTAGCTAACAAAGAAAAAACCAGCTCTTTACGATTTGCTATTTCTGCTAATGATGTTATTACACATATCGCAACAATAAAATAAATTATTTTTTTAGGTATACTCAGGAAATCAATTAACCAAAATCCTAAAATCATACCACAACCTAGCAAGGGAAAAAGATAACGGGTATTAGCAAGCGGAATGACAAAAATAAAGATTAAATATAGTAATAGCGGCAATAATGCAAGTATTTTTAAAGATAGGTTAATTTTGTGTTTGTTTTTTGCCATAAGAAAAACAAACCAAAAAAACAAAACTGAAGGCAAAACAAAAATTATCGTCTGCAATCCGAGCCCTTCATGAAAAAGGATCTTTCCTAAGCCCCAGTCTGAGGAAGTAAAATGCGCGCCGTAAAGCTTATGTGTCATAGGGCCGGAAAATATGAGAGTATTGCCTAATTTAAACTGCAACGGATAAAACGGGTTTCCGGTTTCCATATAATTACGAAAATAACTAAAGCCTCCGAATAGGATAGCTCCTGTCAATCCGATAAAAAAATGCGGAATATTTTTCCGGGAAAAACAGATAAGCGTGAATCCTGACAAAAGCAATGCTCCATAAGGAAGCGCCAGGGTTTTTGTCCCGATAAGTAAACCTGTTGTAAGGCCAAAAAGTAACGCTGTAGAAAAATCATGTTTTTCTTCGTATAAAAAAATATAGTTAAGGCTGCAAAGGAAAAGAGCGCAAACCATGACGTCAACATAAGCTATCTCTAAATGCTTAAAATAATTCGGGATAAACGTAAATAAGCAAGCTGCGGTAAAGGCATAAATTTTATCAAGGTTAGTTTTTCTTGCAATCGCATAAACAGCCGTAAAACCGATTATAAAAAATGGCAGTTGGCCTAAGTCTGCAATCATCACGTCATGAAAAGGCAATATCAACCAATAATAAAATATGCTTCCAAAAATTGGGTAATACGGGGGGCTTGGGTCATCTGCGATTGTAATCGGCATATTAAGATTTTGATTTTTTAACCACTCAACCGCAAAAGTAAAATGATAATTTAATGAATCCCAGCCAAAAGGCGGATTGATCAAATTAATAAAAATTTTTACGGAGGCAAAACCAAGAAGAGTGCAGAAAATAACAAAAATCAGCTTATTCTGTCCTATAAAATACAACAATTCCCTTCGTCTTCCTGTAAGGTGTATTACGGATTTATTAATTCCTAGCCAAAACCAAGAAATAACTAATATCACGCTGTTTAATAAAAGAATATTTTCAAAAGTAAGCAGGCCTAAAACTCCTAAGGTAACCGTGCTAAAAACAATCTGAGTAAAATAAGCAATAAACCAGGAAATAAAAATATCGCTTATCCGGACAGAATGTAATCCGTTAAAAATTATAAAATAAGCACTTAAAAAAACTGTAGTATTTAAGAGAAAAAATTTTAAAATTTCCATATTAATTCAACCTACGCGGTTACCGGGGTAATTTCTACAAGCCGCACAGTTAAATACGCGCCGCTTGCGAATATTTTGAATAAAATTGGAATATTCCGCTTTCCTTCTATAAACACGAAAGTAGCTTCAGATTTATGGTAAGGATTATTATCGCGCCTGCTGATTTTTGCATTGGCGATAACAACTCCGTCTTTACGGCTACACATTGCATCAAATAAATAATTTTTTTGATTGGCATTAAAGTTAAAACTAAAAACCATTTTTTTTAGGTAATCTTTTGTAATTAAATTATACACTAACGATAAGGGATCCTGCGTATCAGGCAAAATATCGCGTTTTATGCCGTTTAGCACCATTATTTTATTTACCTGGTCATAAGTTAATTCTTTCACTATAGAATCTTTTCCACTTGTAAAAAGCTGCTGCTTAAAAAATACAGGATTACCGCTTGCCTTATCTATATATGATTCAAGCGTTGCTTCTGCACAATAAAATTTATTAAACACGGGCAATGTATTTGCCTTCATCTTTAAATAAAGCAGCACTTTGCCGTTAAGTATTTGGGGCTCTGCATTATCAAGAGTGGCTTCCGCAACCGGAAACAAACCAAACAAATATATACGAAACTTCATATTTCCCCAAGCAATCTCTTCTTTTTCATTCAAACGGCTAAGAATAGCCTGCGGCCGATTTTGAAAAACAGAAACTATTATCATAAAAATAATAACGACAACAATAATAAGGAATATTTTTTTCATAATATCCTAAAATAAGGTATAGATAAACGGAGCTACGGCGCTGCTTTGCGTGAAAAATATAAGTAATCCCAACAAAAGCAACATTACAACAATCGGAGTAAGCCACCATTTTTTACGCACTCTTAAAAATTCCCAAAATTCTTTAATAATTGCAAATTTACCCATCCCGCCCCCATTGTTAAAACTGCTTTTGGTAATTTTTTAAATTTAATTCTTTCGGTTCAATATTTTTCCAATATGATTTTATTTCTTTCTGGATTTTTATCTCTAATACATCTTTTTTAAATAATTTCATTATAAAGCCGATAGGAGTAAATACAAGAAAATATAAAATAATAAGGATTACTCGGGTGTTAATCCAGCTTAATACCCGCGCTAAAGCCATCCAATAACCGTATATTAACTTAAAAATTTTTATCATTAATCTAATTGAAACTCTTTTTTCCAAGCTAAGTTATCGTCTATAGCATTTTGCCGGCGTTTATCAATAAGGTAACTGCCTAAAACCAAGTAATCGGCCTCGGTGCGCATAAAACAACGGAACGCGTCTTCCGGGCTGCAAACTAACGGCTCTCCTCTTACGTTAAAAGAACTGTTTATAATTACAGGGCATCCGGTTTTACGAAAATACGCATTAATCGTATCGTAATATACCGGATTATCTTCTCTTTTTACGGTTTGAACGCGCGCGGAATTATCTATATGTGTTACTGCCGAAATTAATGAGCGCCTGACATTTAAACGTTCAAGGCCGTTGACATGGCCAATACAATGTTTTGTATCAATTAATTTATCTTTTTTTACCTGGGCAACAATAAGCATATAGGGACTTTCGCACCCAAGCTCAAACCAGTTTTTAGCTTCCTGTGTAAGCACACTAGGAGCAAAAGGCCGGAAAGATTCGCGGTATTTAATCTTAAGGTTCATTTTTGACTGCATTTGGGGGTCTCTTGCGTCACCCAAAAAACTCCTCGCACCCAAAGCGCGCGGCCCAAACTCCATCCGGCCGTTAAACCATCCTATGACTTTACCCTTGCTGATTAACTCCGCGATTTTTTCCGGTAATTCCTGCTTCTCCAATTTCTCATAAGGAATTTGTTTATTGCTTAAAAATTGCTCAATATATTTATCGCTATACTCCGGGCCCAATAATGAAGCTTTTTGCCGGTCATTTTTGTCATCGCTTACCCGCTCATTTCCTAAATATTTATACCAGACTAAAAGCGCTGCTCCTAAAGCTGCGCCGGCATCACCGCTTGCCGGTTGAACCCAAATCTCTTTAAAGGGGCCTTCGCGCAATATCATTCCGTTACCTACACAGTTTAAGGCTACTCCTCCTGCTAAACACAATTTATCTTTATTTGTAACCTGATGCACATGCCGGCAAATTCTAAGTATTATTTCTTCGGTAACCTTTTGTATTGAAGCGGCAATATCCATATCTAACTGGGTGATTTTTGATTCAGGCCTGCGCGGGCCTTTTTTAAAAAGTCGATGAAAATTACGATTAGTCATTCTCAAAGAGCTACCATAACCAAAATATTTCATATTCATTTTAAAAGAACCGTCGTCTTTTAAATCAACCAGTTTATCCAATATTAAATCAACATATTTTGGCTCTCCGTAAGGAGCAAGCCCCATTAATTTATATTCACCGGAATTTACTTTGAAGCCGCAATAATAAGTAAAAGCGGAATATAACAGGCCAAGGGAATGCGGAAAATGCAGGCTGTATTGCAAATTTAATGAATTTCCAATACCTGTTCCAAAAGAAACGGTTTCCCACTCTCCTACGCCGTCTAAGGTCAGGAATGCCGCTTCATCAAACGGAGAAGCATAAAACGCGCTTGCCGCGTGAGCTTCATGATGGCCGCAGAAAAGAATTTTTCCCTTATATCCTAATTCTTTTTCAATTATAGATGGCATCCATAGCTTCTGTTTAAGCCATATCGGTATTGCCTGTAAAAACTGCGCTAAGCCCCAAGGCACATAAGCAAGGGCAGTTTCAAGTATGCGCTCAAACTTAAGGAATGGTTTTTCATAAAAAACTACATAATCGATATTTTCTGCCTTTATTTTTCCTTCAGATAAACAATAATTTATGGCTTTTATCGGAAAATCATGATCGTGCTTTTTACGGGTAAAACGCTCTTCCTGCGCAGCAGCAATTATAACGCCATCCTGCACAAGGCAAGCTGCGCTATCATGATAAAAACAAGATATGCCTAAGATGTTCATTAGTTAAGCGGTATGTTTCTTAATCCCAAAACTTTATTAAATTTATCTAGCGTGGCAAGAGTAATATTTTTCTGGCCCTCTTCAATCTTAGAGATAACTGGCTGTTTTATGCCAATTTTTAAAGCAAGCTGCTTTTGGCTCATTCCTGCTTTTAAGCGCTCTTGCCTAATTAAACTTCCGATTTTCAATAATATTCTTGGAGGCTTTCCTAAATTTTTTCGGATCGGCTTCTGTTTAATAGGAGATAGCTGTTCATAAATAGTCTGCCACCAAGTACGAAAATCAGGATTTTGCCTTGTTTGAGCCCAATACCTATTTATCTTCGGCCAAGAGTTTAAAAAAATCTTTTTAGTAATTACTGTAAAGGCCTCTTTTGGCTTGTCACATCGGGATAATAAACTGGTTGCCCTAGCTAAAAACATCGGATGCCACGGATTACTTAGTACACGCTTCACTTCTTTAAGCGAATCAGCGTGTAAATCCCAAAAATATACTTTTAAATTATTTTTCATAGTACTTCTTCCCTAATAAATTTTTCTATTTCTTTGTCTAAGTACGTTATCATTACCCTTGAATCAAATTTTTTATCATAAATATCCATATCTAACAAAGCTAATTTATAATCTTGGCGCGGATAGCTGCGATACCAATGAACAATACCGCGCTTTACAACCGGAGGTTGAAAATGAAGAAATTTATGAAGAGGTATTATTTTCTTTGAAAGTAAATACATATCAAATACATCCCTTGCTACCTGCCTTCCTTTAATGATTTCTTTTCCGACTTCATCATTTTCTACTAGCAATCCCGAAATAGCCATTAATTTTTGCGCGTAAATGTTCTTTTCACTATAGACTTTTACACCGTCAAAAATTCTAATTTGAGGATTTTTAAAAAATACCTCTTCAACAAAATCTAATTTTAAAGGCCTATTATAATTTTCTATCTTAATTAGATAAAATTTGACTTTCGCATGCCTATCAGTGATAAATTCATTTTCAAATCTTATTTTGTTTTTAGTGAATTTCCGAAAATGGTTGATTAGATCGTTAATTTTTTTATCTTCATAGTCATTAGTAAAAAAATCTAAATCCGCAGAAAACCTATGCTTTAAGTAATACAACTCAAGCGCAGTTCCGCCTGCAAGCCTAAAACCACAGTCTTTTTGCGCAAATGCTTTTAAAATTTTAAGCTGTTCTTGACGAAGTATTTTATCCATATAATATACTTTATAAGCTATATATCCATATAAATTATAAGCTATATTTTGCCAATTGTCAACATTTTACAACTTTTAAGTTGTAAAATGTTACTAATTAGGATTTTTATTATTTTTTAGTAAAATATAATACCCGGAAAGTTTAACCCAAAAAGAAAAAGGCTTAGCCATATCAGAATCAGTAACTTTTATTCTTTTGAGCTCATAGACATCACTGTTTAATTTAGCGAAACCACGGTTTGTGGTACAAGCGCTTTTAAAACCAGCCTCTTTTACAATTTCTTTTACTCTTTCGTTAAATCCCCCGGTCGGATAACTAAAATTATTTACAGTTAAACCAGCTTCTTTTTCAATAGCCTTTTTTGACCCGACTATCTCTTCCCTAACGACTTCATCATCTTTGCCAGGCCCAAGATAAAAATGGGTTTTAGTATGCGCGCCAAAAGATATCTTATTTTTTGACATAGCCATAACTTCATCCCAATTCAAAAATTCTTTTTCTTTTCCGATATAATCAGTAATAAGAAATATTGTTGCCGGAAAACTAAATTTTTTCAAAACCGGGTAGGCACTTTGAAAGTTATCCTTAAATCCGTCATCAAATGTAATTACAACCTTATTTCTCTTAAAAATTTTTTTATTCTTTATTCCTTCTGCTAATTCATCTAAAGTTATCACATCGTAACCTTTTTCTTTAATATACCTCAACTGTTTAGCAAAATTCTCTACGCTAACAAAAGGATTATCATCTCTATAACCTATACTATGATAGGCTAAGATAGGAATAGTGTATTTGGGGACAAGCCAAAAAAAATAAAAAGCTACCAATATGATAGTTACTGAAAATAGGGTTAAAAAAAACTTTCTCATATTTATAAATTGTTTTGCGTGCCTTTTCCAACCCTATTTAACGACAAAGATATTCCTATTAAATACCAAAATATCATCACTACTCTGGGATAATAGAGACTAGTCTCTGTAAGGCCATTTACTAAAAATGCGATTACGGAAGCGATTACAGACACGCTGATTATTTTTAGATATCCATCATTAAGCTTGCGCAATGTTTTAAAAGCTTGCCTGAATACCTGAAATATAAACAAAAGAAAAGCAGCTAGCCCTAATAAGCCTACTTCTCCAGCTGTTTGCAAATATATATTGTGCGCATATATTGTATCCGGAGTATGCGCATATTTTTCTGCTTGTTCGGTCTTGTATTTACCATAATTCTTAGAGAATGTATTCAAGCCAACGCCAATAAAAGGATTATGCTTGATCATGTTTATAGTATTATTATAGATGCTTACCCTATCCTGATTGCACATAAGGACCAACGGATTATAGTTAACCTCCTTAGCCCATTGTTTTATGTTCTTAGGCATTACAAAAGGAAATACTATTATTATGCCGATTAATATCGCAGTAAGCAGCTTCTTCTTCCTGGCAATACTTAAGAATAATATTGCAAGATATACCCCCAAACCAGCGCCTCTAGACAAAGTAAGATAGATTCCTAACATCCCCAACACGCTTACAAAAAACATTAAGACTTTGCTCTTGCCTTTAAAATAAAAAAAAGTGAGCCCAAAGATCAACGGTGTCAAAGCGGTCATATAAATTCCAAAAACATTTGGATTAGGGAATGCAGCCGTAGGCCTAGGCAGGCCTATTGCAGATTGCATAGCAATATGGTGTATAAAATCATACCCAAAAACCATCTGCCATAATGCATCTATAGATGCCAAGCAAATACCGGAACAAATTGCAATAATAATTCTTGCGATATGTTTTTTATCCTTGATCTCTTCACTACATACCAAGAATATAAGGGCATATTTAAGAAGTTTTGCAATACCCTGAAAACTAGCACTATAACTAACGGAATTTATAATTGAAATTGCTGAAGCTACGAAAAACAAACCAAAAAATACCAGTATTAAACGATCAGTAAATATTGGCTTGCGGATAATTAATTTCTTGATTATAAAAAATACGCTGAATAACCCGATGAATGCATTAGCTAAGCCCGGAGCAATGGCAACTGAAAAAGGCATAGCTACAATTGACCAGTAAATAATAAAATTAATTACTTCCAGTACTTTCATAACATAACCTCCCAATCCCAAGATTTATTTAATTATCTTATAGATATTTATAGTATTATTAGTAAAAATCAATTTAAATCTGTCTGCATGTAACTTTGCCCAGCTGTCCTCAAGGGGAAATATTGTAGTTTTTGTCTGCTGTAATGAGTATACAAAAAGATAATCAGTATTTGCCTTGCCTAAATTATCAAGCCAAATATTATAATCAGGATGACCCCGGTAATTGTTATCCTGCTCAATAGTTTTAAGCAAACTTTCAAAGCCCGGGCCATATTCATATTTACTATTATTAAAATAATGCAATTTAGCAGGCTGTATCATATTTACGGAGGCATAGTACACATTATTCTTCAGGCCGCTTCCATACAAGGGAAACGGTACAGCCCTTCCCGCATAGGCGATATTATTGCCTGTTGTTTCATTATTCAGCCAATCCCAGGCTTTAGCTGCATCAGGCCAAAATCCCGAATATTTTACCATTTTATGATACCGCGAGAACTCATTTTTTTTATAGAATCCTTCCGCCCACAAAAAAAATCCAAATGTAAACAAGAAAAACAAAACTAATACCGTAACTTGCTTGCTATACATATGAAATCTTTTAAAATTAATTAGGCAGATAAATAGTACAACCGAAATAATTATTGAAAAAATCAACTCTTGCCGCTTTGCTAATTCAGAAATTGAGACAAGGACGCATAATATAACAATAATATTAACAACCAATTTATTAATTCTTAACATACCAACCGTATAAAAACCCAGGATTACACCTATCCCAAGCAAAGCGTATAAATAACGTAAATTCCCCAAAGGTATAAGAAATCTGTAAACTAAAAATAACAAAATTGGCAGTATTAAAAAATAGGTTCGGTTAAAATCCAGCTCTTTTCTCTTTTTAAATAAAGCAACTGGAAGAGCTAAGAATATCCCGGGTAAAATCAGCAATAGCGACTGCACCCCCAATCCTTCGTGAAACATCATTTTTGAAAAAGAATAATCAGAGCCTGTAAAATGCGAACTATAAACTGCTTTATCAATTACTCCTTTAAAAATATGAATATTAAATAAACTAAAATCCAACGGATACAAAGGATTTCCGGTTTCAATAAAATTTCTAAAATAACTAAACCCTCCTAAGGCAAAGATGCAAAACATAACAATTAATCCTAGTTGTGCTTTTTTATAATTTTTTACCAGAATAACCAAAAACGGAATTACTAATAAAACACTGTAAGGTACCGCGATCGTTTTAGTCCCGATTAACAAACCTAGGCTTAAACCAAAAATCAGGGAATCACCAAAATTAAATCTTTCTTTGAGTGAAAGTAAAAAATTAACGCAAACAAGAAACAAACATCCCACCATTACATCAACATAGGCAATCTGCAGCTGCTTAAAGAAATTGGGGATTAATGTAAATAACGCCGCGCTATAAAATGCATACTCTCTGCTCAATCCGATCTTCCGCGAGATTGCATAAACGGATGCAACAGCAAAGACAAAAAAAGGAAACTGGCCTAAATCTGCTAAAAATACCGATTTAAAAGGTAAGATCAACCAAAGATAAAATAAACTGCCGTTAATCGGATAATAAGTAGGGCTGGGATCATCAAAAATGACAATAGGAACATTTAGGTTACCACTCTTAAGCCATTCTACGGGAAAAGTAAAGTGGTAATTTAACGAATCCCAGCCAAAAGGAGGATTTAAAAGATTAACCAGTATCTTTACTATAACAAAGGATGCAATTACAGAGAAAATGAAACCAAACAACTTATTATTTAACAGTTTGTAAAAATATAAATCAAAATTTAGCGGCGGAAAATAAAATTTCTTATTCTTAGTAAACAGGTAAACACCAAAAAACAAAACACAGCTTAACAGGATAACATTTTTCAGATACAGTGCGCCTGATAAACCCAAAACAAGCTCAATAAATACAATCTGAGAAAAATAAATCACAAGTAAAGCTATGGTAGAATCAACAGCACTTTCGATCCTTAAAGCTTTATAAACAATAAGAAACGCGCAGGCTAAAACAACAATATTTAATAATAAGAAAATAAACATAGAATTAATACCTATTACGTAGCATATTAATAAACCTTACCACTTTTTTGCTAGATTTCTGCAACGATTTCCTAATAGGATTTATGCTTTCTTTATTTCCATTTACAGCATAATCCCAAAAATATTTAGAATTAAACGGCAACCTTATTCCGCTATTGTTAATCGTCTTACGCCATCGGTTTAGAGTTGATATGTTATGTTCTTTAATATAATGATAAACCGAATCGGTTCTCACCCAAGCCTTTTCATCAAACTCATTGTTTCTAATCATATCACGATAAATCTTGGTTCCCGGAAGAACATAAAGCATAGAAGCTCCCGGCCCATGAGTTGACCTGATATTTGTATTCAAGTAATCTACTGACTCCCTTATTGTCTCTTCGGTCTCGCCCGGAGCCCCGACACAAAAAAATGCTCCGGTAGACATCTTGCTAGAATATTTTGCGCAGATATCAAAAGCATTCTTAACGTCTTCCCGGGTAATTTTTTTTTCAATTGTTTTAAGCAATTTTTCCGACAAACTCTCTACCCCCCAGGTTATATGCTTGCATCCGGATTCAACTAACCTGGCAATCATTTCTTCATTAACCGGTTTTACGCGGCAGGAAATTGCGTATTCTATTTTTTTATCTTTTAGCACCTGCGCCAATCTTATAGTCCTTTCAATCCCCAGATTGAAAGTGTCATCATAAAAAAATATCCTTTTTGCGCCTAAGCTTTTTACATAATCGACTTCTTCTCCTACCCGATCAGGAGAGTTAAACCTTATATTTTGCCCCCAGAAAGATGAGGTTGAACAAAACGAACAATTTACCGGACACCCCCGGGAAGTAATAATATATGCAAATTGACTTTTTTTTATCCTTGAAGAGGCGTAAGAATAATCCGGAATAGGCAAGCTATCCAGATTATTTACTTTATCATTTACGGAATTAACTTTAAAAGTTTTTTCCGCATCTTTATAGATTAAGCCGCTAATATTTCTGTAATCATCTCCGGTTTCCAAAGCATTGCATAATTTATAAAACGATTCCTCGCCTTCTGACTGGATAACAAAATCGATGTAATCAAAGAAATATTGAAAAATCTGATTATGCATCGTTGAAGGATGCACGCCGCCTAAAACAACGTTTATATGTTTATCTATCTTTTTAATCCTTTTTATTATTTTATAAGCACCCCATCGGTTGAAAGAATTAAATGAAATCCCGACAAGATCGGGCCTAGAAAGTTTTACTGAATCAAAGAAAGATTTCAGGCTCTTGTTAAGCTCCTTACCGTTGTAATCATAAATCGCTACTTCATGCTTTCTTTTTAATGAAGCAGACAGATAGGCAAGCCCAAGCGGATAACCTTTAAGATTCAACTCCGAAGAAGGAGGATAAACTAATGCGATTTTCAATTAAATTAACCTCGTTATTTTTTACAAACAGCAATAAAATCCAGGCAATTATTCATCTTCTTATTCGTCCATAAAAAATATCTGCACTCTTTCTTAATAAAGAATTTTTTTATCGGGTCAATTTTTTCCGGCAAAAAATTAAACAAACCTATCTTCTTTAGCCTGCGACAAATCCTTAAAGCCAAGCTTCTATTTAAGCCTTCCATATCTACCTGCTTAAAATTCGCTCTTAGCAAATTCCTGAATTCATCAACAAGATATTCTTTAACATGAAACTTATTAAACGGCGCGGTCATGCCGGGAGAGGCATCCCTCATATTGCAGGTAGAGCAAATAAATACGCCGTTATCATTCAACAGCTCTGAGATATCTTTCAAAAGTTTATCCGTATTCCGGATATGTTCGATATTTTGAAATGAACATATTACATCAAATTTTTTGCATAGGCTGCTAAGGTCTTTGATATCCAAGACTAAAAATTGCAGGTTTTTCTTATTGTATTTATCCTTTGCATAGTTAATAATATTCTTATCATAGTCTATCCCTAAAATATCTTTTGCATAGTTACTCAAGAAATCAGAACCATAACCTTCTCCGCAGCCGATATCTAAAACGCTATTATTGTTAACAAATTTTTTTGCGAATTCATATGCGCAAAAGTGGCGCGCAATCATTAAAGGAGATTCTTTTTCTAAAAGAATCCTTTCTCCTGTATTAATAATTTCTGTCATTTCTCTAAAACTGCTTATCTGATATTAAAACTTTATATATATGTGCTAGTGAATTGCTAAATAATAACTGAAAATCTTTGGGGTGCGCAATAGCCCATTCGTCTTCAACGGGGAATTTAGCAGGGTCTTCGGATTCCCTGTTATCAAAGAACGGAAGCGCTACAAACAAATATTCAATCCTTTCTTTTTTTAGATTCTCTCTCCAGGCCGAGAAATCCCGGGTTTTCCGGAATAAACCGTCAGGATAGTTATAAGGAGTAACTTCCTTTTTATTAATCGAAATATACTTTACCGTATTCTTCAGCCCCGAACCGAATAAAGGATAAAACTCCATCCTTCCGGTGTAGGCAACGGATGCGCCTCCCTTAGTCAACTCATTAAGCGCTTTCCACCCTCTTCCTATATCCGCCTGCCACGCCTCTCTCTTGCTAAAACTCAAAGGATAGCGGGA
>ERZ1292640.384-Hain-H43-02um-R1-384-length-36033-cov-9_pt1 | contig 36033 bp, 36 predicted proteins | sample MGYA00564404_ERZ1292640 | MGnify/ENA primary metagenome ERZ1292640 (study PRJEB36523, sample SAMEA6512636) | groundwater metagenome | collected 2019-01-08 | study: AquaDiva: Metagenomics assemblies of 32 groundwater samples | reverse complement strand
GCAGCACATTGGTGATCTGGCTGCCGAATTCGCGCGTGTGCAGCGGGTGGCGCCAGAGTTCGGCGAGCGGCGTCTTCGACAAACTGAGGGCCTTGTTTTTGCGCAGCACACCGGCCACCTCAGCCTGGCAGCAGGGCACCAACACCATGTGGCGCGCCTGCTTGTGCAGACCAAAGGCAATGGCGTCGTCGGTTGCCGTGTCGCAGGCATGCAGGGCGGTGACGACGTCCACCTGCGCCGGCAGCTGGTCCGAGATGGTGGCCTGCTGCACCGACAGGTTGAGAAAAGTCATGCGTTCAAAACCCAGACGCTGCGCCAGCGCGCGCGACTTGTCGACGAGCTCGGCTCGGGTTTCGATGCCGTAGATATGCCCGCCCGTCTTCTCGCCAGGATGCGCGACGTTGAAAAACAGGTCGTAAAGAATGAAGCCCAGGTAGGACTTGCCGGCGCCGTGGTCGGCCAGGGTGAAAGGCCGGCCCTTGGCCGAGACCTCCTCCAGCAGCGGTGCGATGAACTGGTACAGGTGGTAGACCTGCTTGAGCTTGCGCCGCGTGTCCTGGTTGAGCTTGCCCTCGCGCGTGAGGATGTGCAGCTCCTGGAGCAACTCGATGGACTGGCCGGGCCGGAGCTCTTCAATGACCTGAGCGGCTTTGGCGGGCGGCGCATGGCGGGCGGGCTTGCCGGTGCTGGGGGAACGGGGGTGTTGCATGGCCCCACAGTTTAGTAGCCGGCGGCTGTCAGCGGCGAAACGGCCACAAAGTTCTTTTCGGGATTTGGCAACAATTAACTTGTGCGCAATTTAATTGCACGCTATAATTCAATCCATGTCAGGAAAAACCACCTCTACCGACGCCATGCTGCTGCTGGACAACCAGCTCTGTTTTGCGCTGTATTCCACCTCGCTGGCCATGACCAAGCTGTACAAGCCCCTGCTTGACGAGCTCGGGCTGACCTACCCGCAGTACCTGGCCATGCTGGTGCTGTGGGAAAAAGACGGGTTGATGGTGTCCGAACTCGGCGAACGCCTTTACCTTGATTCGGGCACCCTCACACCTCTGCTCAAGCGCCTGGAGGTGTCGGGGCTGATTTCCCGCATACGCGCCGTGGAAGACGAACGCCGTGTCCACATCACACTGACCGCGGCAGGCCGCAAGCTCAAGAGCCGTGCCGCCAAAATCCCCGGCTGCATTCTGGAGGCCAGCCAGTGCTCCATTCCCGAACTGACAGCGCTAACCCAGCAAATGCGGGCCCTGCGCCAGCGGCTGGTCGCGTAAACCCTTTCCCGTTTTCAACCCGCTTCACTCCCGAAGCATCTTTTCAAGGAAATCACCATGACAACCCAACTCGAAAAAGTCCTCTACACCGCCCACGCCCACACCACTGGTGGGCGTGACGGCAAGTCCAAAACCGACGATGGCCGCCTGGACGTCACGCTGAGCTCGCCTGGCACCGCCGGCACCGGCACCAACCCCGAGCAGCTGTTTGCGGCTGGTTACTCCGCCTGCTTCATCGGCGCCATGAAGGCCGTGGCCGGCATGAAAAAGATCGCGCTGCCGGACGACCTGAGCATTGACGCCAGCGTGGACCTGGGCAAGATCCCCGCCGGTTACGGCATCGCTGTCCGCCTGGACATCAGCCTTCCCGGCATGGACCGCACCGCCGCACAGGCGCTGGTCGATGCCGCCCACCAGGTGTGCCCCTACTCGAACGCCACCCGCGGCAACATCGACGTGACCCTCACCCTGGTCTGAGCCGGACGATGAACAGGCGCCTGATTCCCAACGTCGCCGTTGCCCTGGTGGCGATTGAGCATGTCTACATCCTGATTCTGGAAATGTTCCTCTGGAACAAGCCGCTCGGATTGAAGGCCTTCAATCTCACGCAGGAGTTTGCCGATGCGAGCCAGGCTCTGGCCGCCAACCAGGGGCTGTACAACGGCTTTCTCGCGGCTGGCCTCTTCTTCGGTCTGTTCAAGGGCAATCGCACGTTCAAGCTCTTCTTCCTGGCATGCGTGATCGTGGCCGGCGTCTTTGGTGCAGCCACGGCCGCGCCGAAGATCTTCTTCACCCAGGCTTTGCCCGCGATCATCGCGCTGACATTGGTGTTGTGGCTGGACAAGCCTGCGGTCAGAACCTAGTACTGTCGCCAAAGCGGCCCGCCGGTCTTGAACCGGCGGGCTTTTTCGCTTAACTTGCCGGCATGAGCACCACCACCCTTCTTGTCCGCAAAAACGATCTGGCCAGCACGCGGCTGAAAACGACTGAAGACGCCCCGCTGGCTAACGGCCAGGTTCGCGTGCGTATCGAGTCCTTTGCGCTGACCTCCAACAACATCACCTACGCCGCCTTTGGCGACGCCATGAACTACTGGCAGTTCTTCCCCACCGGCGAAGAAGGCTGGGGCACCATTCCGGTCTGGGGCTTTGGCAGTGTGGTGCAGTCGCTGCACCCGGGTGTGGCGGCAGGCGAGCGGCTCTACGGCTACTACCCCATGGCGTCAGCCACGGTGCTCACGCCCGCGCGCCTGAACACCGCCGGCTTTCACGACGGTGCACCCCACCGGCGTGAACTGCATGCGGTCTACAACCAGTACCTGCGCTGCAGTGCCGACCCGTTTTACACCCCGGACACCGAAGACATCCAGGCCCTGCTGCGGCCGCTGTTCATCACCTCCTTCCTGATTGACGACTTCCTGGCCGACAACGATTTCTTCGGCGCCCGGACCATGCTGCTGTCCAGTGCATCCAGCAAGACCGCCTACGGAACAGCCTTCCAGCTGGCCCAGCGCCCAGGCATCGAAGTCATCGGGCTGACGTCGCCGGCGAATGTGGCTTTCTGCGAAAGCCTGGGTTGCTACAGCCGGGTGCTGACTTATGACCAGCTCGACCAGATTTCTGCCGATGCGGCATGCATCTATGTGGACTTTGCCGGCAACGCCGGGCTGCGCCTTGCCATCCACACCCGCTTTGCGAACCTGGCCTACAGCTGCTCCATAGGCGGCACCCATGTGGCCGAGCTTGGCGGCGCCCGGGATCTGCCGGGTCCGCGCGCCACGCTGTTTTTTGCCCCTGCGCAGATCAAGAAGCGCAGCGCCGACTGGGGTGCGGAAGGCCTGGGCCAACGCCTGGTGCAGGCCTGGCAGGCCTTCAGCCGGCGCGCCACGCAAGCTGACGCGCCGTGGCTGCTGGTGCAGCAGCACCAGGGCCCCGAAGCCGTTGCCGCGGCCTACCAGCAGGTGCTGGCCGGCAAGGGTGACCCGCGCATCGGCCACATTCTCAAACTGTGATCTCGCACATACGCTATTGATTTGATAGCTGCCTGCGCTTACCTGCAAAGGGCCAGAGGCACTTTTTATCTTCACCTTTGGGGCATTTTCCGATTGCACCGACAATGGAGGCATGAGCGAACAACCCCTGGCGGCACCCGTGCCCGACGCCGTGCATGCCTACGAAAAACTGACGCCCGACGTGGTGCTGGACGCGCTGGCCAGCGTCGGCCTGTATGGCGACGGCCGGCTCATGGCGCTGTCCAGTTATGAAAACCGCGTCTACCAGGTCCATCTGGAAGCGCCGGCGGGCGCGGGCTCGGCAGCCGGTGACATCGTGGTCGTCAAGTTCTACCGACCCGGCCGCTGGAGCGATGTACAGATCCTCGAAGAACATGAGTTTGCCGCCGAACTGATGGCTGCGGAAATCCCGGTCGTAGGCGCCCTGGCACTGAACGGCAGCACCCTGCACCACTTCAACAGTTTCAGCTTCAGCGTCTCGCCGCGCCGCGGCGGCCGCCGGCCCGAGCTCGAGGACCTCAGCGTGCTCGAATGGATTGGCCGCTTCCTCGCGCGCATCCACACCGTCGGCAGCGCCAGGCCTTTCCAGCACCGGCCAGCGCTGACCCTGCAGACCTTTGGTTACGCCAGCCGCGACCTGCTGCTGGCGGGCGACCACCTGCCGCTGGACATGGCGTCGCGCTGGCTCAAGGCTTTTGAAGAAGCGATGAAGGTGGCGCAAGCGGTGTTTGACAGCGTGGGAGAGGTCCGCACCCTGCGCCTGCACGGCGACTGCCACCCCGGCAACATCCTGTGGACGCCCGAGGGCCTGGAAGGCGCTGGCCCGCACTTTGTCGACCTCGACGACGCACGCAGCGGCCCGGCCGTGCAGGACCTCTGGATGTTGCTGTCCGGCGAACGCGCGCAGTGTCTGCAGCAGCTCGGCGCCCTGGTGGACGGCTACGAGGAGTTCCGCGAATTCGATCGCCGCGAGCTGGCGCTGATCGAACCGCTGCGCACCCTGCGCCTGGTGCATTACAGTGCCTGGCTGGCCCAGCGCTGGCACGACCCGATTTTTCCGATCAACTTCCCCTGGTTCGGCTCCAGCGACTACTGGAAAGGCCAGGTCGACATGCTGGAAGAACAGACGGAAGCCATGCAGGAAGCGCCGCTGGTGGCGTAAGACTTGTTTCAGATCCATTTCCGGGAGAAACCATGCCCGCCGAATCCTCTGCCCACACCATTCGCCGCCTGAAAGCCGTCACCGACGGCCAGTTGCAGTCGCTGGCTGAGCTGCTGATCGATTGTGTGGACGGTGGCGCCTCAGTGAGTTTCATGCATCCCCTGCCCATGGACAAGGCGCTGGCGTTCTGGCGCGGTGTGGCGGACAGCGCAGCCCGGGGTGAACGGGCGCTGCTGGTGGCCGAAGATGCCGCAGGCATCGTGGGTACCGTGCAGGTGGTGCTGGACCAGCCCGAGAATCAGCCGCACCGCGCCGACGTGGCAAAAATGCTGGTGCATCGCCGGGCGCGGCGCCAGGGCCTGGGTGAAGCGCTGATGCAGGCTGCCGAGCAGGTCGCGCGCGAAAGCGGCAAAACCCTGCTGGTGCTGGACACTGCCAGCGACGATGCCGAGCGGCTTTATGCGCGGCTGGGCTGGCAACGCTGCGGTGTGATTCCGGGTTATGCGCTGCTGCCGCAGGGCGGGCTGTGCGATACGACTTACTTCTACCGCTTGCTCAACCACTGAATTTGGCCGAGCGCTGCCCATGCCAGAAAGCAAAACGGAATCCGCTCCAGACCAACCACTCTGGAAGACCTTTCTGGTCTTCCTCAGCCCGCTGGTCCTGACCAACATGCTGAACGCCCTGTCGGGCACGCTCAACAACATCTATGTGGGGCAGATGCTGGGTGTCGGTGCACTGGCTGCCGTGGCCAGCTTTTTCCCTCTGTTGCTGTTTTTCATTTCCTTCGTGATCGGCCTGGGTGCAGGCGCATCCGTTCTCACCGGCCAGGCCTGGGGCGCCAGGGATGTCGACAAGGTGCGTGCCATTGCCGGCACCGTGCTTTGCGCAGGCTTTTTGCTTGGCGTGGTGGTCGGGCTGTGCGGCATGCTGCTGGCCGAACCCATCATGCGCCTGCTGGGTACGCCGGCGGATGTGCTGCCCCAGGCCATCGCTTATGCCCGGGTCATGATGGCTGCCTTGCCGCTGATGTTTGTTTCCATGCTGACAGCGGCGGCGCTGCGCGGCGTGGGCGATACCGTCACCCCCTTGTTGTCGCTGGCGGTCTCCTCGAGCATCATTCTCATGCTGAGCCCGGCCCTGATCCAGGGCTGGTTCGGCCTGCCGGCGCTGGGTGTGACCGGCGGTGCCTGGGCCACGCTGGTGTCGATGGCGCTGGCCCTGCTCTGGGTGGCCTGGTACCTGAAGCGGCGCGGCCGCACCCTTGCACCGGACAAGGATTTCTGGCGGCATGTGCGTCTTCAAAAGAAATTCCTGAAACCCGTCGTGCGGCTGGGCTTTCCCACCGGGCTGTTCTTCATCACCGGCTCGGTGGCGGACCTCGCCCTGCTGCGCCTGGTCAATGGCTACGGCTCCCATGCCACGGCCGCCTGGGGAGCCGTCAGCCAGGTCATGGCCTATGTCCAGTTTCCCGCCATGTCGATTGCGATTGCGGCGTCGGTGCTGGCGGCGCAGGCCATAGGCGCAGGGCGTCTGCACCAGATCGACAGCGTGACCCGCGTCGGGCTCGGCATGAACCTCGCCATCACCGGCGGGCTGGCGGTGGGGGTGCTGGTGTTTGCGCGGACCATCGTCGGGCTGTTCATCACCGATCCGGCGGTCGTCACGCTGGCTGCCGGACTGCTGCACATCACCGTGTGGGCCAGCCTGATTTTCGGCCTGGCCAGTGTGTTCACGTCCGTCATGCGCGCCAGCGGAACGGTGCTGGTGCCCACGCTCATCTCGCTGGGCTGCCTGAGCCTGTTGCTGTTCCCGCTGGGCTGGGCGTTCAGCCAGACTTTCGGGCTGCGCGGCATCTGGATGAGTTACCCGGCCACCTACGCGGTGGCATTGCTGCTGCAGACGGCCTACTTCTTCGTGGTCTGGAAGAAGAAACCCATTCGCAAAATGGTGTGAGTGGATCGCGCCCCGAACGCTAACGAATGCGCGGCGGCGCCTGCAACTGCTCGGGCGTGGTGAAGTAGGCGGCGGTGCTGCCCGCACGCGCCTTCGCCTGCGCCAGTTCGTGCCGTGCCACGGTGCGCAAATGCACCTCGTCGGGCCCGTCCATCAGGTGCAGGGCCCGGCCCCAGGTCCAGAAATAAGCCAGCGGCGTATCGGGTGACAGGCCCATGGCACCGAAGGCCTGCATGGCCCGGTCCACCACCCGCGTCTGCAACCGCGCAGCCACCACCTTGATGGCGGCCACGCGCGCGCGCAGTTGTGCCGCGTCGTCCTTGCCTTCGTCAAGCGCCCAGGCCGCGTGAAGAATCAGCAGACGCGTCTGGTCGATCTCGATGCGCGACTCGGCGATCCATTCCTGCACATTGGAAAAATCCGACAGGTACTTGCCGAAGGCCTGGCGCTCCAGCGTGCGTTCCGTGGCCAGCTCCAAGGCCAGCTCGCACTGGCCGATGGTGCGCATGCAGTGGTGCACCCGGCCCGGCCCGAGCCGAGCCTGTGCCATGGCAAAACCCTCGCCCCAGCCACCCAGCAGGTGGTCCAGCGGCACGCGAACATCGCGCAGCAGGATTTCGCAATGCCCTTCGGGTGCGTGGTGGTGCACCACGGAAATATTGCGCAACACCTGCAGCCCCGGCGTCTCCATGGGCACCAGCACCATGCTGTGCCGGTGGTGCGCACTGGTCGGGTCACCCTCGCCTGGCGCCTCGTCGTTGCGGCACATCACCACCAGCAACCTGCAGTTCGGGTGCGCCGCACCCGTGATGAACCACTTGCGGCCATTGAGCACCAGTTGGCCGCCCTCGCGCCGCACGGTGGTCTGCAGGTTGGTCGGATCGGACGAGGCCACGTCCGGCTCGGACATCGCAAAGGCCGACCGGAGGCGGCCTTCCAGCAAGGGCCTCAGCCACTGCACGCGTTGGTCGGGCGTGGCAAAGCGGTGCAGCAGTTCCATGTTGCCGGTGTCGGGGGCGCTGCAGTTGAACACCTCCGCGGCCCAGGGCAGCCGGCCCATGGTTTCAGCCAGCGGCGCGTAGTCGAGGTGGCCCAGGCGGGTGCCGGGTTCATCCTCCTGCAGGCCCGGCAGAAACAGGTTCCACAAGCCCGCCTCGCGCGCCAGTGCCTTGAGGTCTTCGAGAAAAGGCGGCGGATAAATTCCCTCCTGCACCGAACGGTGCCAGGCCGCGTTGTAGGGCAGCAGGTACTGCTGCATGAAGGCTTCGAGTTGCTGGCGCAGCGCCAGCGCCCTGGGAGAGTGATTGAAGTCCATGAGACATTGTGCGATTCGGGTCAGGCGCTGTCAGAACCCAGGCGACACCCCGCCCTTCACAGCCCCAGGGACTGAAAGATGCCGTCCATGCGCGCCTGCACCGCCGCATCCATGATGATGGGGCGGCCCCATTCGCGCTGGGTTTCGCCGGGCCATTTGTTGGTCGCGTCCAGTCCCATCTTGCTGCCCAGACCGCTCACCGGCGAGGCGAAGTCCAGGTAATCGATGGGCGTGTTTTCTATCAACATGGTGTCGCGCGCCGGGTCCATGCGGGTGGTCAGGGCCCAGATCACCTCGCGCCAGTCGCGCACGTCCACGTCATCGTCCACCACAACCACAAACTTGGTGTACATGAACTGGCGCAGGTGGCTCCACACGCCCATCATCACGCGCCGCGCGTGGCCAGGATAGGCTTTTTTGATGCGTACCAGCGCCATGCGGTAGCTGCAACCTTCAGGCGGCAGATAAAAGTCGGTGATCTCGGGAAACTGCCTCTGCAGCAGGGGAATGAACAGCTCGTTCAGGGCCATGCCGAGCACGGCAGGCTCGTCCGGGGGTTTGCCGGTGTAGGTGGAGTGGTAAATCGGATCGCGCCGCAAGGTGATGCGGTCCACGGTGAACACCGGAAACGAGGCCTGCTCGTTGTAATACCCCGTGTGGTCGCCGAAGGGTCCTTCCAGCGCGTGCTGGTGGCCGCTGGGGTGGCCGGCATCCGGATAGATGTGGCCCTCGAGCACGATCTCGGCGGTGGCCGGCACGCGCAAACCGCTGCCCAGCGCGCGCACGACGTCGGTACGCGCGCCGCGCAACAGGCCGGCGAACTGGTACTCGGACAGGCTGTCGGGCACCGGTGTCACCGCGCCGAGGATGGTGGCCGGATCGGCTCCCAGCGCCACGGCCACGGGATAGGGTTGGCCCGGATTCGCCGCGCCATGGTCGCGAAAATCGAGTGCGCCGCCGCGGTGTGCCAGCCAGCGCATGATGAGCTGGTTGCGTGAAAGCACCTGCTGGCGGTAAATGCCCAGGTTTTGCCGTGGCTTGTGCGGCCCCTGGGTGATGACCAGGCCCCAGGTGACCAGCGGTGCAATGTCGCCGGGCCAGCAGTGCTGCACCGGCAACCGCGCCAGGTCAACGTCGGCACCTTCCCAGACCACCTCCTGGCAGGGCGCTGAACGCAATTCACGCGGCGCCATGTGCCACAGGGTTTTGAGCAGCCCGCCCAGACCGAGCATGTCTTTCAGGCCCTTGGGCGCCTCGGGTTCCTTGAGGGCGGCGAGCACCTCGCCAAAGGAACGCAGCGCGCGCAGGTCGCTCACACCCATGGCGCGCGCCACACGTGCCGGTGTGCCGAACAGGTTGGCCAGCACCGGCATGTTGTGTCCGGTGGGGTGTTCGAACAAGAGGGCCGGGCCACCGGCACGCAGGACGCGGTCGCACAGCGCCGTCATTTCCAGATGGGGCGAGACGGGCTCGCCCACGCGGCGCAGGTCGCCGGTCAGCTCGAGCTGGGCCATGAAATCGCGCAGGTCGCGGTAACGCATGGCTCAGGACCCGGCCGTGGCGGAAGCCCGCCCGTCCCAGCGCGGGGCCAGGTCGTGCGGCAGCTCCAGCAGATCCAGCACACGCGCCACGCTGCCGTCCACCAGCTCGGCCACTGACTGCGGACACTGGTAGAAAGCCGGCATGGGCGGGCAGAGGATGGCGCCCATTTCGGTCGCGCTGACCATGTTGCGCAGGTGACCCAGGTGCAATGGCGATTCGCGCACCATCAGCACCAGTCGCCGGCGCTCCTTGAGCACCACGTCGGCGGCGCGCGTGATGAGGTTGTCCGCCAGCCCGTGCGCCACGGCAGCCAGCGTGCGCATCGAACAGGGCGCCACCACCATGGCACTGCATAAAAAGGAGCCGCTCGCAATGCAGGCGCCCACATCGCGCGCGTCGTGCACCTGATCGGCCAGGGCTTCGACGGCGACGCGGCTCATGCCCTGCTCCTGGTCGAGGTTGCGCCAGCCCGCGTCGGACACCACAAGGTGGGTCTCTATCCCCTCCATGGCATGAAGCACCTGCAACAGGCGTGTGCCGTACACCGCGCCGCTGGCCCCGGAGATCGCCACAATGATGCGTCGGGGTGGTGGCGCGTTGTCACCGGGGAGCATGTTCGCCCGCTCCTTTGGCGGCAACCCCTCCACCTGGAGTGGACGCACGCAGCGGCACCGCCAGCAGGTCGGCCGCCACACGCTCGAGCACCAGCGCCGCCTGCGCGGGATCGAAGTCCTCATGCGTCCGCTTTTTGACGCCGTATTGCTGGAGCGGGTAATGCCGGTCGGCCGTGATGCCATGGCGCGCCAGCACGCTTTTCACGCAGGCCAGCGGGCAGCCGTCGAGCGCGATGACAGGCCGCCCGGAGCGCACGATTTTCATCAGATGCGGCACGTCGCCACCCACCCCGGCAATGCAGGACATCTCGGCGACGCCGCGCCGGTCCAGCTGCAGCGCCACCTGGTTGGCCAGCTGCGCGGCGCTGGAACATCCCGAACAGGAATACACCAGCGGCAAACCGTGCCTATCCTCAGTCATGGCGGTTACCTGCATGCTGACGCGGGCCGACACCGGCCGACCGCTGCCGTGGACCCAGGCGTGCCAGCAACTGGAGCGGCGTCCACTGCTGCAGGTCGAGCACCGGCAACTCCAGGGCATCAAGCGCGTTCTTGACGACCAGGCCCAGTTCGGTGTCGCCCTCCATGGCGAGGCGACGGCTGAAAAAAAGCGTGTCCGGATCTTCCTGGCGCTGCGCCAGGCGCATGAAATCGTGGGCGCTTGCACTGATGGCCAGGTCGGTGGCCTGCTGGCGGGGGCAGGCGGCGAAGCGCTGCCCGGTCCAGGAAAAGTCAAAGGTCAGGCGCGCGTCACGCACATGAATGCGCAGCTTCCTGTGCAGCAACAGGCGGCCCACGTCGGCCGGCAACTGGTGCGCCAGTCCCAGGTTGAGCGCGCTCACCAGCAGCACCGAGCCGGGATAAGCCGGCAGGCGCTCCAGCAGCGACCCGAGGGCCGGCGGCAGTGCCAGGGGAGGAGATGAGGAAAGAGGTTTCATGGGGGTCCGCAAAGTCAGGCCACATACAGCAGCACGGTGATGAAGTGGCAGATGCTGCCGCCGAGCACAAACAGGTGCCACAGACCGTGGCCGTGGCGCACCTTGTGGTCAGTGGCGTAAAAACCAATGCCCAGGGTGTAGCAGGCACCGCCCGCGGCCAGCCAGGCAAAGCCCGGGGGCGTCAGGGCAGTCCACAAGGGCGACACCGCCACCAGCGCCAGCCAGCCCATCAGCACATAAATGACCAGTGACAGCACACGCGCGCCTTTGGCCAGCCAGATTTCCTGCACGATCCCCAGCAGCGCCAAGCTCCACACCACGCCCAGCAAGGACCAGCCCCAGGCGCCGCGCAGGGACACCAGTGCGAATGGCGTGTAGCTGCCTGCGATCAGCAGGTAGATCGAACAATGGTCAAACTTGCGCAGCACGTTTTTGGCGCGGCCGCGCACGCTGTGGTACAGCGTGGAAAAAACGTACAGCGCCACCAGCATGGCGCCGTAGATGCTGAAGCTCACAATTTTCCAGGGGTCACCAACGAAGCCGGCGGGCACGATCAGTGCGGCCGAACCCGCCACCGCCAACCCGGCGCCGACGAGGTGGCTGATGCTGTTGAAACGTTCTCCGTGGTACATCGTTTTCAGCCCTCAGCCAGCTACCGCGGATGCCACCTGCTCCAGGCCGGGTCGGCCGTGCCAGTAGCCATTGCAGCCCTTCTCGGGCATGAGGGGCTGCATGCGCGCCAGCGCCTCCTGCGGCGTCAGCACCTGCTTGCGTGCTGCATCGAACAGGGCGATCACCTCGGCCATGTGCTGCGCCTGCGGACTCAGGCGCACCACATCCACGCCCGCGACACGCATGTCCTCCAGCGCATCGACCAGGTTGTAGACCCGGGCCGACTGGGTCTGCGTGCCGTTGAGCACCAGGAACTCCTCGCTCTCGCGGGTCCTGAGCATCAGGCCGTCCGGGTGATCGAGGCAACTGAAGCGGCAGTCGTCCTTGGGCAGGTTGCGCTGCCGCGCGGTAAAGCAGCGCGCCGAGTAGGCCAGCGGCATGCGGCCGTAGGCAAACACCTCGGTTTCCAGACCGGGCGGGCGGTCCTGCTGCAACAGCGCAAGATCACCCTGCTTCATCTCCAGCGGCATGACCCAGCGGCTGGCGCCCAGCGAGGCCATCCACTGCAACGACGCCGGGTTGTACAGGTTGAGATGCGGGCCGGCCACAAACGGCAGCTTGCCGGCCAGACGGTGGACGGCGCCCATGTCGTTGGCCTCGACCCGGAAATCACCATTGGCCGTGATCCTGTGCATCGTGCCCACATCGCTGCCCGACTCCAGCAGCACCTGGGTCGAGAGCACCACCTCCTTTCCGGCAGCGCGCAGGCGGGCCGCGATGTCCAGCCAGTCGGCCAGGCGCAACTCATGGCGCCGCGAACAGACAGTCTCGCCGAGATAGACCACATCCACCGGTGTCCCGGCGACCGCGTCGTAGAAATTGAAAACAGTTTCCCGCTGCCAGTAATACAGCAGCGGGCCCAAGGCGATTTTCATGGTGCGGGTTTCCGTCATTTCCAGGGCCGGTGATAGGCGCCCAGCGTGTGCTGCTGGCCCTCGGCCACCTGGTCGAGGCTGGCCATCCAGCTGGTTTTCGGTGCGTAGCGATGCGGGTTGGCGACGCAATGGTCGATCGCCTCGCGCCAGACCCGCGTCACCTGCGCTACATAAGCAAGGCTGCGCTGGCGGCCCTCGATCTTGATGGCGCGCACACCCATCTTCATGAGCTGGGGCAGAAGTTCGAGCGTGTTCAGGCTGGCGGGCTCCTCGATGGCGTAATAACTCTCGTCATCACCCACATCGAAGCGCCCCTTGCACAGCGTGGGGTAGCCGGCATTTTCCCCGCTGGCATAACGGTCGATCAACACACCGCCCAGACGCGATTCCAGACCCTGCGGTGTTTCCTGCCAACGCACGGACTTGGCCGGCGAACACACGCCGTGTGTATTGGGAGATTCGCCCGTCACATAGGACGACAGCGCGCAGCGCCCCTCCACCATCACACACAGGCTGCCGAAACCGAACACCTCGATTTCCACCGGTGTCTTGTCGATGACCTGCCGCACCTGCTCCAGCGACAACACACGCGGCAACACCGCGCGAACGATGCCGAACTGCTCGCGGTAGAAGTTGATCGCCTCGTAATTGGTGGCCGAACCCTGTACCGACAGGTGCAGGCGCAGCGCCGGATAACGCGAGGCGGCGTACTGCATGAGCCCGGGGTCGGCGAGGATCACGGCATCCACCCCCAAGTCCACAGCCTGGTCGAGCGCCGCGCGCCAGGGACCGGGGTTGGCGGCCTGCGGATAGGTGTTGAGCGCCATGAAGACCTTGCAGCCGCGCTCGTGGGCATAACGGATGCCCGCGGCAATGGCGGCCTCGTCGAAATTGAGGCCGGCAAAGTTGCGTGCGTTGGTTGCGTCGCGCAGGCCCAAGTAGACACAGCTGGCGCCGTTGTCCACCGCGGCCTTCAGGGCCGGCAGGCTGCCGGCCGGGCAGACCAGTTCCGGAGGGGCTGAAGGGGACAGGGTAGGTTCGGCAAGAGGTGTAGAGGTGGTCATGCGGGTGGCGATCGGACGTCGGGCCCCGAACGGAGCCGTCACAGCGCACGACCATACGCCGATCCATCCGGATACTTTCTGATCCCCGTCAAGAAATGGGCTCAAGGCCCTCAGGGCCGATCGTTGCAAGCGGGCTCTCCAACGCCTGACCTTCCGGCGTGAAGCAGAGTCGCCTGCCAGAGCAAGGCATGGGGGGCGTCATCAAGGCAATTGACCTGGATCAATAGGGGCATTGTCGTCTGGTGTTCTTATAGATGTATTATATATACATCTTATAAATCATCCTTGTCCTTGTTATTGAATGGAGTCTCCATGAGCCATGCCTCTGCCCCCGCCGCGCTCGATATCCGCGCCCTTGCGCCCCGCGAGCGACATCCCCTGATCTTCTCGACTTTCAGCCAACTCCGCGCTGGCCAGGCCATGGAATTGATCAACGACCATGACCCGCAGCCGCTGCATCACCAGTTCCAGGCCGAATGGCCTGGCAAGTTCAGCTGGGCTTACCTGGAACAGGGACCGGCGACCTGGCGCGTGGCCATCACCCGACTGGCATCCGCTCACAGCGACGGCCAATGCTGCGGCTCCTGCGGCGGCGCCTGACCCCCTTTAAAGAAACCAGAAGGAATTCGCGATGAAAAACAACAACATGCTGTGGCGCTGGCTCGGCTTCATCTTTGTACTGTCGTTTGGGGCCCTGGGTTACCTCGGCGTGCAGATCTACCTGACAGCCCCGCCCATCCCCAAGGCCGTCGTCACCACGTCGGGCGAGGTTCTTTTCACCGGCGAGCAGGTCCAGAATGGCCAGCAGGTCTGGCTGGCCAGCGGCGGCCAGCAGCAAGGCAGCGTCTGGGGCCACGGCGCCTATCTGGCGCCGGACTGGTCGGCCGACTGGCTGCACCGGGAAGCAACGGCGCTACAGGCCATCCATACGCAGGCCTTGCGCAAGGATCCCTCGGCCATCACAGCATCCGACCGCGGCGCGGTCGATGCTGCGCTGAAGGAGGAAATGCGGCGCAACACCTATGACCCCACCAGCGAAACCGTCACCGTGTCACGCGACCGCGCACAGGCGATCCGCGAAGTGGCGAGTCACTACAACGCCCTGTTCGGCAGTGACGTACAGCTGGACAAACTGCGTGACCAGTACGCGATGACAGGCAACCTGCTGCCGGATGCGGCGGATCGCCAGGCCCTCGCAGCCTTCTTCTTCTGGACGTCCTGGGCCGCGACTACCGACCGGCCCGGCGAGGAAAACCTGTCTTACACCAGCAACTGGCCGCATGAGCCCCTGGTGGGCAACAAGATGACCGACTCGGCCGCGATCTGGTCGATGGTCAGCATCGTCCTGCTGCTCGGTGCCATCGCCGCCATGTTGTGGCTGCACGGCAGCCAGCGGCATGAGCCGGAGGCCCTGCCGCCCAAGGCCGACCCTTTGCTGGGCGCGGTCGCCACCCCCTCGATGAAGGCCACGCGCAAGTACTTCTTCGCCGTGGTCGGTCTCATGCTGCTGCAGATCGCCATGGGCGTGGTCACGGCACACTACGCCGTCGAAGGCCAGTCCTTCTTCGGCCTGCCGCTGGCCCAGGTGTTGCCTTATGTGGTGAGCCGCACGGTGCATACCCAGGTCGGCATCTTCTGGATCGCCACCGCCTGGCTGGCCACCGGCCTGTACATCGCCCCCCTGCTGTCGGGCCGTGAACCCAAGCTGCAAAAGCTCGGCGTGGACGTTCTGTTCTGGGCGCTGATTGCCATCGTGGTCGGCTCCACCGTGACCGGCTGGCTGGGCACGCTGCAACACCGCGGCGTGGACTTCAGCTTCTGGATCGGCAACCAGGGGCTGGAATTCACCAGCATGGGCCGTGTCTGGCAAATCCTGCTGTTCGTGGGCCTGCTGTTCTGGGTGTTTTTACTGGGCCGCGCCCTCTGGCCAGCGCTGAAGAAACCTTCGGAAACCCGCGGCCTGATCGCCATGGTCTTCCTGTCGGCCACCTGTATCGGCGGCTTCTACGCGACCTCGCTAACCTGGGGCCAGAACACGCACTACTCGATGGTCGAGTACTGGCGCTGGTGGCTGGTTCACCTGTGGGTGGAAGGATTCTTCGAGGTGTTCGCCACCGCAGTGGTTGCGCTGATCTTCACCAAGCTGGGACTGGTTCGCACTGAAAGCGCCAACCGCGCCATCATCGCCGAGACCATCGTGTTCCTGTTCGGCGGCATCCTGGGCACGCTGCATCACCTCTATTTCACCGGTACACCCACCTCGGTGATCGCCGTCGGTGCGGTGTTCTCCGCGCTGGAAGTCGTGCCCCTGACGCTGATCGGCCTGGAAGCCCTGCAGACCTACCGGCGTTCCAAAGCCCTGCCTTGGCTGGCTGCCTACAAATGGCCTGTCATGTGTTTTGTCGCGGTCGGCTTCTGGAACACCGTCGGCGCCGGCCTGCTCGGCTTTGCCATCAACCCGCCGGCCTCGCTCTACTATGTGCAGGGCCTGAACATGACCGCTGCCCATGGCCACGCCGCCCTGTTCGGCGTCTACGGCATGCTCGGCATCGGCCTGATGCTGTTCTGCCTGCGCGGCCTGTATGCGCGCCACCTCCATGCCGACAACATCCTCAAGCCTGCTTTCTGGAGCCTGAACATCGGTCTGGCGATGATGGTCTTCCTGTCGCTGCTGCCAGCCGGTATCTACCAGGCCTGGGCCAGCGTGAGCAAAGGCCTGTGGTACGCCCGTTCGCCGGAAATCATCCATTCACCCGTGATGGAAACACTGGTCTGGATGCGGGTGCCCGGCGACATCCTGTTCGCCATCGGTGCGGCCCTGCTGGCCTGGTATGCCGTGCGCCTGTTGCGGCGGCCCGCGGTTCAACCCACCAGTGCCATCACGGCCAAGGCAGCGGCCGGTCTCTGACCTCCCTCGAAAGGCCGGCCACACCGGCCTTTCGTCCCTATCCTCTTTTTATTGGAGCTTTCATCATGAGCGAGATCCAGACCCTCAACAACGTCCACCCCTTCGACGCCCGCGGTGTCGCCAAACGCTTCCGCCACGCGGCCATCTTCGGCGCCCTGGAAAGCCTGCACCCCGGGGAAACCATGCGTTTCGTCAACGACCATGACCCGTTGCCACTGCTGAACCAGCTGCAACAGGCCTTCGGCGAAAAGCTGGGCATTGACTATGTCCGGCGCGAACCGGGGGAAATCGTGATCGACTTCCAGGTACGCGGCTGAGGCCTTACATTCACCCTATGAAACTCACCGCCTTTACCGACTACAGCTTGCGTGTGTTGATCTACCTGGCCGCGCAACCCCAGAAACGCGCCACGATTGCCGAAATCGCGACCTCTTTTGGCATCTCGGAAAATCATCTGACCAAGGTGGTGCACCTGCTCGGTAAAAGCGGCTGGCTGGCCAATGTGCGCGGCAAGGGCGGCGGGCTCGAACTGGCCATGCCACCCGAACTGGTCGGTGTCGGCGCGGTGGTGCGCCAGACCGAAGGCGCGGCGGTGGTGGCCGAGTGTTTTTCTGACGAGGCCAACCACTGCGCGATCACACGCATCTGCCGGTTGCGCGGTGTGCTCGGTGAAGCGGTCGAGGCCTTCTACACCGTGCTGGACCGCTACACCCTGGCCGACCTGGTCCAGAACCGCCAGTCGCTGGCCGCGGTGCTGTTTATCGACAGAGCCGCGTCCACGCCGGTGGCAAAACGCGCCGCATGAGCGCTGATGCTGGACCTGCCATGACTGAGCCCAAAGCGCCATTTCCCTACGAGGGCCCAGAGGCACTGCGGCAGCCCCTGGTGGCGGCACTGACGCGGGTGGTCGACCCGGAGGTCGCCATGAGCATCGTCGATGTCGGGCTCATCTATGGCGTCACCGTGACCGCCGAGAAACTTCATGTCCGGCTGACCATGACATCCGCCGCGTGCCCGGTCGCCGATCTCATCATCGACGAGGTCGAAACCGAGCTGGACCGCGTGGCACCGCCGGAATTGTTGATTGAAGTTGAACTGGTGTGGGAGCCGCCCTGGTCCGCCGACCGGATGAGCGAGCGCGCCAGGCGCTTCATGCAGTGGTGAAAACGTCGCATCGACCCAGGCATCCACAACGCCAGACGACGCCGCGGTGGATCACCCTGGCCGTGCGGCCGCTGCTGCTGGGAGGGGTCGCGCTGTCGCTGCTGGCAGGCATGGCAGGGGGCCTGCTGCGCGTGGGCGTGACGCTTCCCTCCCTGCCAGATGCCACCTGGCCCGGCCAGGCCGCGCTGGCCCATGCGGCACTGATGATCTGCGGTTTTCTCGGCACCGTCATCGGCATCGAACGGGCCGTGGCCGTCAAGCTGCGCGCCGCTTTCCTCGCGCCGTTGGCTTCGGGTGCAGGCGGCGCACTGCTGCTGCTGGGGCAACCCGGCCCAGGCGCGTGGCTGGGCGTGGCCGCTGCGTCCATCTTCACCGCGGTCAACATCGTGATCGTTCGGCGCCAGCGTGCAGCGCACACCTGGTTGCTGCTTGTCGCCGCGGGAGCGTGGCTGACCGGCAACCTGCTGTTCGCCACGGGCCAGGGCAGCGTGGCGACGCTGCCCTGGTGGTTCGCATTTCTCGTGATGACCATCGCCGCCGAGCGCCTGGAAATGACGCGGCTGATGCGCCGGCGACCCGCCGCGGAACTGTCGCTGCAAGTCGTGCTGGCGGCGCTGCTCGCGGGCGCGGCCTGGTCGGCCCTGGCGCCGGTCGCCGGCGGGCTGTTGTACGGCACAGCACTGACCCTGCTGGCGCTGTGGCTGGTCGTCTTCGACATTGCCCGTCACACCGTCCGGGCGCACGGACTCAGCCGTTACATGGCGGTTTGTCTGCTCGGCGGCTACGCGTGGCTGGCCGTGGCGGGTGTTGCCTGGGCCGCCACCGCCCTGGGCCTGCCTCTGCGCGACGCCGCCATACACGCCCTCGGCCTGGGCTTCATCGTCAGCATGATGATGGGCCACGCACCGGTGATCCTGCCGGCCATCGCGCGTGTCAAGCTGCAGTTCGGCGCCTTCTTCTACGTGCCGCTGGCCGTGTTGCACCTCTCCCTGCTGCTGCGCCTGGTCGCCGGAATGGCGGGTGACCCGCTGCGCAGCACCGGCGCCCTCCTCAATGCTGCCGCGATAGCGCTGTTTGCGGTCACCATCGCCGGCGCCGCGTTCGCCTGGCGCATCCATCATGGCGGGCCCGACGCCCTGCCCACCCGAAAGACCGCCCCATGACACCCCTCATCGCAGAACCTCCTCGCCCTTCGCCAGCACCTGCCGGCTGGGCCCTCTGGGACCTTGGCTTTCGTCCGTTTTACCTGCTGGCAAGCACCTTCGCCGCCCTGTCCATTGGGCTGTGGGCGCTACAATTTTCCGGCTTGCTGGGCCTGCCCTATCTTCAGGGGCCGATGTGGCACGCCCACGAGATGCTGTTCGGCTTCGCACTGGCCGTGGTCGTCGGTTTTCTGTTCACGGCCGGGCGCAACTGGTCGAACCGGCCGACACCCACCGGCAGGCCCTTGGCCGCGCTGGCGGCCCTGTGGGTGGCGGGCCGGGTCCTGGTGCTCACGCCTTTCGGCTGGGCGGCGCTATTGGCCAATGTCGCGTTCCCGGTCGCGGCAGCCATTGCGCTGGCGATTCCGTTCATCGCCGCGCGCAATCGCCGCAACTACTTTTTTGTCGGCCTGCTGCTGCTGATGTCGGTCGCGGTGCTCGGCATTCACCTGGCACAACTCGGCGTGGTACAGCTTCCGGGCTGGGTCGGCATCCAGCTCGCCCTCGACGTCATGCTGTTCATCATCGCCGTGATGGGCGGCCGTGTGATCCCCATGTTCACCAACAACGGCGTCCCGGGCGCCAATGCAACGCGGCAGCCCCTGCTGGAGAAAGCTGCACTGGGCAGCGTGCTGGTGCTGCTGCTGGCCGACGCCGCGCAACTGCACGGCGCTTGGCTGGCCGCCGTGGCTGGCGCCAGCGCGATGGCCCACCTTGTCCGCTGGAGCCTGTGGCGACCCTGGAAGACAGGGCGAGCGCCGCTGGTCTGGGTGCTGCAGGTCGCCTACTTCTGGATCCCGGTGCATCTCGTACTGCGCGCCCTGGCAGCAGCTGGATGGGTGGCCCCTTCGCTGGCCACGCACGCGCTGACGGTGGGCGCCATCGGCGGCCTCATCATCGGCATGATGACGCGTACCGCGCGCGGCCACACCGGCCGGCCGTTGCGGGCCGACCGCAGCGATGTGGCCTGTTATGTCCTTGTCCTGCTCGCGGCGCTGGTCCGCGTGTTCGTACCGCTCGCTGTCCCGGCCTGGATCATCGAGGCCACGCTGGGGTCGGCCGCACTGTGGTCTGCCGGCTTCGCGCTCTATGCCATGCGCTACTGGCCGGTGCTGACGCGGCCGCGTATTGACGGGCAGGCTGGCTGACTGCAGGCGCTTTACCAGCGGGGCGCAAAATGGGGTCATGAAACCACCCAAGCGACTGCAGTCATTGATCGAAGAAGGCCTGATCGACACCGTGGTGCGGCAGTTGTTGAGCGGCAAGGAGGCCATGGTCTACGTCGTGCGCTGCGGTGACGAAACGCGCTGCGCCAAGATTTACAAAGAGGCCGACCAGCGCAGCTTCCGGCAGGCGGTGGACTACACCGAAAACCGCAAGGTCAAGAACACGCGCCAGGCGCGTGCGATGGCCAAGGGGACCCGCTTTGGCCGGCAGGCGGCCGAGGCGGCGTGGCAAAGCGCCGAAGTCGATGCACTTTACCGCCTGGCCGCCGCCGGAGTTCGCGTTCCCAAGCCGCACAACTTCTGCGACGGGGTACTGCTGATGGAACTGGTGACCGACGAACATGGCGATGCGGCGCCGCGCCTGAACGATGTGGAATTCACGCCGGAAGAAGCGCGCCTGCACCATGCCACACTGCTCACGGAAGTGGTGCGCATGTTGTGCGCCGGCGTCGTGCACGGCGACCTGTCCGAGTTCAATGTGCTCCTGGCCGCGGACGGCCCTGTCATCATCGACCTGCCGCAGGCGGTCGATGCCGCCGGCAACAACCACGCCAGCCGCATGTTGCTGCGCGATGTCGCCAACCTGCGCGGCTTTTTCGGCCGTTTCGCGCCTGACCTGCTGACCACCGACTACGGCCATGAGATCTGGGACCTGTACCAGCGCGGTGTGTTGCGGCCAGATACGGTGCTCACCGGTCGTTTCGCACACAAACGCGGGCCGGTGGACATGGGCGCCGTGATGGGTGAGATCGACGATGCGCGGGCCGAAGAGTCGGCGCGCCGCCTGCGCATGCAGACCCTGTAGGCCCACGCGGCCTGGTGCCCGACAGACAGACGCACTTCTTTCGTGTACGGTGGTCCGGAAGGCTGCACATCCCGTGTATGCGAAGGCTCCGATGAACAATCCCCACTACACACCCCGCACCTTTGGCGACCGCTTTGCCTACGCCTTTGTCCGCTTCCTGCGCTTTTTTGCCGATCTGTTTTTTGCCAAGCGCTACGGCCACCGCGCCATCGTTCTGGAAACCGTCGCCGCGGTTCCCGGCATGGTGGGGGCCACGCTGACACACCTGCGCTGCCTGCGCCGCATTGAAGACGACAAGGGCTGGATACGCACGCTGATGGACGAGGCCGAGAACGAGCGCATGCACCTGATGACATTCATCAAAATCGCGCAGCCCAACTGGTTCGAGCGCGGTCTGGTCATCCTTGTGCAGGGCTTTTTCTACAACGCCTACTTCCTGCTCTACCTGATCGCCCCGGGCGTGGCGCACCGCGTCGTCGGTTACTTTGAGGAAGAAGCCTACACCAGCTACACCCACTACCTGGAACTCATCGACTCGGGCGCCCATGCCAATGTGGCCGCCCCGCAGATTGCGAAGGACTACTGGAAGCTGCCCGCCGACGCAACACTGCGGGATGTGGTGCTGGCCGTGCGGGAAGACGAGGCGGGCCACCGCGACGTGAACCACGGTTTTGCCAATGAGCTGCATGGGGGCGGCGCGCAGCAGCACGCCGCCGGCTGAAAACGGATCCCTGGGCGTGCTTCAGCGCACCGGGTTTTCCAGGCTGCCGATCCCGTCGATTTCCACCCGCACCACATCACCGGCCTGGAGGTACTTCGGCGGCTTGAAGCCAATACCGACCCCGACCGGCGTGCCGGTGGCGATCACGTCACCGGGGTAGAGCGTGATGCCGGCCGAGAGGGTTTCGATCAGTTTGGGAATGTCAAAAATCAGGTCCACGGTCGAGGCGTTCTGACGTTCCTCGCCATTGACGTAACAACGCACCCTGGTCTTGGTGCCGTCCAGTTCGTCGGCACTCACCAGCCACGGACCCATGGGGCAGAAGGTGTCAAACGATTTTCCCATGTGCCATTGCTGATGACGGCTTTGCCAGTCACGCGCGGTGATGTCGTTGACGATGGTATAGCCCCAGACATGGGCCATGGCGTCTTTCGCGGCAATGCCCTTGCCGCCGCGTCCGATGATGACAGCCAGTTCGGCCTCGTAATCGATCGCTGTGGAAACCACCGGCATCTCGATGGCGGCGCCGGGACCGACCACGGACTCCGGCACCTTGGTGAAGATGATGGGGTCCGCAGGAATGTCGCCGCCCGATTTGGCGCTGCTGTCAAAGCCGCTGCCGGCAAACTCTTTCGCGTGCGCAAAGTAGTTTTTTCCGACGCAGAAAATGTTGCGGCGCGGCTTGGGCAGCGGGGCGATGATCTGCACTTCACTGAGGGCGATGGCCGGCAGCAGGGCCGGCAAGGTGTCGCCGCGCGCCTGCATCTCGATCAGCGCCTGCGCCCCCAGGTCGCTCTGCGCTTCGGGCAGATCAAAGGGCTGGACCTGCTGGAGGTCGGCGGACACCAGGCCCACACCGGAGCGGCCCTTCAGGCGGTAGGCAACAATTTTCATGGCGCTGTCTCTCTTTGTTTTTGCCCGGCAGGAAAGCGCCGGGGCGGTTGTGGAAGCAGGAGCCTGGAGACAGACTCCTAGGGATTGCGATAACCCCAAAATTTCAGGCGGATGTTAGCATGCAAACCATAAAAAGTGCGCCGGTTTTTCGACTGCCGCCGACCAACCCTCAGGAGACAAACATGAAACGCAGATCCGTATTGCTGGGTGCCTTGCTCATTTCAGCGACCACCTGGGTGGCCGCACAAAACGCGTGGCCTGCGCGCCCCATCACGATGATCGTGCCCTTCCCGCCTGGCGGCCTGGCCGACCTCGTCGCGCGCCCTGTGGCCGAAGCCATGTCGCGCGATCTGGGTCAACCGGTGGTGATTGAAAACAAGGCCGGCGCCGGCGGCGGCATCGGCATGGGCATGGCCGCCAAAGCCAGGCCCGATGGTTACACCGTGCTCCTGGCCTTGTCCTCGCTGACTGTCATTCCCGAGGCGGACACCCTGCGGGGGCGCCCGCCGATGTTTGCGCTGAACGACCTGCGCCCGATCGCCCGCTTCACTGCAGATCCGACGGTTCTCGCGGTGCGCGCCGAATCGCCGTGGAAAACCGTGAAGGATTTTGTCGAGGATGCCAGGAAGCGCCCGGGCGCGATCAACTACGGCTCGTCGGGCAACTACGGCACCATGCATGTGCCCATGGAAATCCTCTCGCAGAACGCCGGCGTGAAAATGACGCACATCCCCTTCACCGGCGCAGGCCCCGCGGTGGTGGCCCTGCTCGGCGGGCAAATCGATGCGGTGTCCTCCGGGCCCGCAACCGTGCTGCAGCACGTCAAGGCCGGCAAGTTGCGGGTACTGGCCCATTGGGGCAATGGCAAGCTCGCTGCCCTGCCGGAGGCGCCCAGCCTGAAAGACGCGGGTTACAACGCCGAATACGCGCAGTGGTCCGGCCTGTTCATTCCCAAAGACACACCCGAACCCATTGCCCAGCGCCTGCGCGCCGCCGCCAACGCTGCCGCGCAGGACAGCAAGGTCAAGGAAGTCATCCTCAACGCCGGCAGCCCGGTGCTCTACCAGGACGCCGCCGACTTCGAGAAATACGTGCAGGCCGACGCCAAACGCATGGCTGATGTCGTCAAGCGCATCGGCAAGCTGGATTAGGGCCTGATCACCCTATTTATGCAAGATGCGTTGCGAGTGTGAACAGGCCCTAGGTCTTTCCGTCGCCCGGTTTGAACGCCCCAATAAAAAAGGGCCCCGCGGGGCCCTTTTTTGTTGCCGGCGCCGATAAAAACTCACACCAGCAAGGCGTTCACCCGCTTCACGTAGGCCGAAGGATCATCCGGCAACCCGCCTTCGGCCAGCAAGGCCTGGTCGAACAGGATATGGGCGAGATCGTCGAAGTGGTCGCTGCCCTCCAGCTTTTTGACCAGCGGGTGCTGGGCATTGATTTCCAGAATCGGCTTGACCTCGGGCGCGGCCTGGCCGGCCTGTTTGAGCATGCGTGCGAGCTGCGTGGACATGTCGCCTTCCTGCACCACCAGACAGGCCGGTGAATCAACCAGCCGTGTGGTGGCGCGCACGTCTGAGGCCTTGTCCTTCAAGGCTTCCTTGAGTCTGTCGAGCATGGGCTTGAACTGGGTCTGCGCTTCCTCGGCGGCCTTTTTCTCGTCCTCATCCTGCAGCTTGCCCAGATCGACCGCGCCTTTGGCCACCGACTGCAGCGGCGTGCCGTCGAACTCGTTGAGGTAGTTCAGCGCCCATTCGTCGACGCGGTCTGTCATGAGCAGAACCTCGATGCCCTTCTTGCGGAATATCTCGAGCTGCGGGCTGTTCTTGCCGGCGGCCTGGGTGTCGGCCGTGATGTAGTAGATCGCGTCCTGGCCTTCCTTCATGCGCGCCTTGTAGTCGGCAAAACCGACACTGACGGTGTCGGTGGTGGAGCTGGCAAAACGCAGCAGCTTGGCCAGGCGCTCGCGGTTGGCGAAGTCTTCGCCCAGGCCTTCCTTGAGCACCGCGCCGAACTCGGCGTAAAAGCTTGCAAACTTCTCCGGCTCGTTGGCGGCCAGGTCCTCGATCATGGACAACACACGTTTGGTGCAGCCTTCGCGGATGGCCTTGACGGCGCGGCTTTCCTGCAGCAGCTCGCGCGAGACGTTGAGCGGCAGGTCGGACGAATCGACCACGCCCTTGACGAAACGCAGGTAGGTCGGCAGCAGTGCCTGGGCGTCGTCCATGATGAAGACGCGCTTGACGTAGAGCTTGACGCCGGCGGCCTTGTCTCGGTTGAACAAATCCATCGGCGCCTTGGCGGGGATGAAGAGCAGCTGCGTGTATTCGGTCGCGCCTTCGACGCGGTTGTGCGTGCTGGCCAGCGGGGCCTGGCTGTCGTAGCTGATCTGTTTGTAGAACTCGTCGTATTGCTCGGGCGTGATGTCTTTCTTGGCGCGCGTCCACAGGGCTGCGGCCTGGTTCACGGTCTCCCACTCGTCGCTGGTCACCATTTCGCCGGGCTGGCCGTTCTCGCCCTCTTTCCACGCTTCCTTCTTCATCAGGATGGGCAGGGAAATATGGTCGGAGTACTTGCTGATGATGCTTTTGAGCTTCCAGGTGTTGAGGTACTCGGTGGCGTCGTCCTTGAGGTGCAGGATGATGCTGGTGCCACGATCTGAGCGTTCAATCGTTTCCACCTCGAAATCACCGGTGCCGGCGCTGCTCCAGCGCACACCTTCGGCCACCGGCAGTCCGGCGCGGCGGCTCTCGACGGTGATCTTGTCGGCCACGATGAAGCCCGAATAAAAACCGACGCCGAACTGGCCGATCAGCTGCGCATCGTTTTTCTGGTCGCCCGAGAGTTTGGCCATGAAGTCGCGCGTGCCGCTTTTGGCAATGGTGCCCAGGTGCTCCACGGCTTCGATCTGCGACAGGCCGATGCCGTTGTCGGTGATGGTCAGGGTTTTGCCCGCCTTGTCGAAGCTGACACGCACTTCGAGATTCGGCGCGTCCTCGTACAGCTCGGCGTTGTTCAGGCCTTCAAAGCGCAGCTTGTCGCAGGCATCCGAGGCATTGGAGACCAGCTCACGAAGGAAAATGTCGGGGTTGGAATACAGCGAATGGGTGACCAGCTTCAGCAACTGGGCCACTTCGGCCTGGAAGGAGAGGGTTTGCTTGCTCATGTTGTGGGTTCTTGAAAATCAGGGGGAATAAAACAAACGCCCCTGGAGTTAGGGGCGTCGTCGCATATTTCAAGACCTGATTATCGCGGGTCCGGGATGCGCCCCGGGGCCCGCGACCGATGGCCGGCTCAGCCTTCCAGGCCGGTCAGCTCGCCGCTGCGGATCTTGCCCAGACGCAGGGCCTGCGCAGCCTCACCACGCACGATGGCGGTGGGCACGGCGGACTGCACGGTGGCAGCCACACGTGAACCTGCGGGCTCCTGGCTGTGGGTTTTCACTTTGGCGCTGGCTTCGGCCATGACTTCGGCGCGGGTGCGGCTGCCTTCGGACTGCAGCGCAAACTGCGAGGCCGGATCGGGCGTTTCGGCGCGCACGCCGGTGGAAGCGATGGCAGCAAAGGTAGCGATGGCGATGAGGGCGTAAGACTTGTTCATGATGATGACCTTTCAGTGAGTGGTTGAGAACCGGGTTGTCGGTTGTGCCGGCCCTTTCGGGCTCCAACTTCAACCGTGATCTCACTGTAGGTGGCGCCAATTAGGCGGCCATGAGCGAAGTCTTAGCTGGCAATGAGCGTGCCGTCTCAGAGCGTCTCGACACGCGCCACCAGGCCGCTGCGGCCTTCGCGGTTGCGCAGGGTGATGCGCAGGCCGCAACGTTTCGCCGCGGCCTGCGCAATGGCCAGCCCCAGACCGCTGCCACCCGCATCGCTGCCCGGCACCCGGAAGAAACGGTCAAACACGCGGCCCTGCAGCTCGGGCGGAATACCTGGGCCGGCATCTTCCACTTCGATGAGCAGTCGTCCCTGCGCACTGCCAATGCGCACATCCACCACGCTGCCTTCCGGGGCGTAACGCAAGGCGTTTTCGATGAGGTTGTCCACGACGCTGCGCAGATCGCTGCCGGGGCAGTGCAGCATGGCGGCCTCGGCAGGCAGGCGCGAGGCGTCCAGACCCAGATCGATGTTGCGCTGGTCGGCCAGCGTGATCAGCTGGTTGATGCTTTCGTGCAGCACCTCGTGCACATTGACCGGCCCCAAGGCCGGTTCGGCGCCGGCCGACTCCTGGCGCGAAAGCTTGAGCAACTGGTCCACCAGCCGCTGCGCGCGCAGTATGCCCGCCTCGAGCTGCGCAAAGCGCTGCGCCGGCGCTCCGGTGCACAGGTCGCCCCGCAGGTTTTCGAGCTGCAGGCCAACGGCGGTGATGGGCGTGCGCAATTCATGCGCCGCATCCTGCACAAACCGGCGCTGCGTGGCAAACGCATCGCGCAGCCGCGTCAGCAGGCTGTTGAAGGAAATGACCAGCGGCGCAATTTCACGCGGCACCCGGTCCAGCGGCAGCTCGGCAATGCTGTGCTCGTCCTGCGCCGAGGCCTGGCGGGCGATCGTTCCCACCTCTCGCGAGACCATGGCCACCACACACCAGAGGATCAGCATCGACAGCGGCAACAGCAGGATCACGGGCGCGATGGCCGCACCCGCCTGCCCGACGGCCACGTGACGGCGAAATTCGCCGCTTTGCAGCACCTGGATGCGGCGCGATGCCTCGGCCTTGCCCGGCCCCGTGGTGTAGACGCGCCAGCGCTCGCCGCCCATCCTGACATCCTGAAAGCCCGGTGTTTCCAGCAGCGCCATGGCCGATTCCGGCCAGGAGCTGAAACGGGGTTTGCCGTCGGCATCAAACACCTGCACCACGTAGGTTCCCAGCTTGTGCACCCGCTCGCGGGTGAGCGGAGGCAACGCGATGTCCTGCTCCTGCGCCGCCATGGACTCGGCCAGCAACTCCATCTGGTTGTCCATGAAGGTGCTGGCCATGCGCAGATAACTCCAGTACGCAAAACCCGCCGAAGCCGCGCCCACCAGCAAAAACACCGGGACCAGCCAGAGCAGCAGCGCGCGGCGCAACGAGCACATCCGGCCTGCAGGGAAAACGTGGAACATCATGCGCTGTCTCCTGCGGCGGGGGTGGAGGCGGGATTGGAAATGGCGGCCGGCGCCGTGGCGGTGATGCGCCACCCCAGGCCGCGCACGTTGCGGATGGTGTCTGCACCCAGTTTCTTGCGCATGCCGTGGATCAGCACGTCCACCGCATTGCTCATGACTTCCTCGCCCCAGCCGTAGATGCGGTTTTCAAGCTGGTCGCGCGAAAGGATGGCGCCCGGCCTTTCCAGCAGCGCGTGAAGCAGCGCGTACTCGCGCGCGGACAGCGCCGAAGGCTCGCCGTTGACCAGCACCTCGCGCGTGGTCAGGTCCAGCTGCACCGCAGCGTTGCCGATCACCGAGTGGGCACTGCCGTCGCGCCGGCGGATGACCGCTCGCATGCGCGCCAGCAGCTCGCGAAACTCATAAGGCTTGATGAGGTAGTCGTCGGCGCCCAGGTCCAGCCCGGCAATACGGTCGTCCAGGCCGTCGCGCGCGGTGAGCACCAGCACCGGCGTGGCATCCCCGCGGACACGGGCCTGGCGCAACACCTCGACACCGTCGCGCTTGGGCAGGCCCAGGTCCAGCAGCACACAGGCGTAAGCGCCGTCGGCCAGCGCACTTTGCGCCAGCAGGCCGTCGCGCACCCAGTCCACCGACCAGCCTTTGGTCTCCAGTGCCTGTTGCAAGCTGCGGCCAATCATGTCGTCGTCTTCCACCAGCAGGACCCGCATCATGCCTCCCCGTGCCGCGGCGACAGGCCTTCCCAGCGTGCCTGCTGCCTGGCGGCCTGCAGCAACAGGGCACCGGCGCACAGCAGGGCGGCCATGCCTGCCAGGTTCAGGTAGAAGGCGGTGGTCGCGCTGAAGCCGGGCGTGGCCAGCGCAATGCCGACAAAACCGGCCTGACTGAGCAGGCCCGCCGCCACCACGGCCGGCCGGAGGGTCCGCACCAGCACGGCGCCCAGCAGCGCGGCCGCCAGCAAGCCGATCAGGAACTGGTGGTGCAAAAGCAGCGGCAGCGCAGCGCCGTCCGGTGGCGGCAGGGCCAGCAGGACAAACACGGCGCTCACACCGGCGGCGAGCAGGATGGCGCGGGCAACACGTTCGGCAAAGGTGTCCATGGCGGGCAAGGTGTGGTGGTGGAGAGGGTATCTTCGCCGGACTGAATTAGCCTTGAATTAGGGGTTCTTGCAGATGCGGAGCGGATACGGGTGTGAATGCTCACCCCAGCCAGCGCCTGAGCTGCTGGTAGACCGGCAGGCTGTGTATCAGGGCAATGTGGCCGGTCCCGGCCGCCACCCATTGCCGGTCCGCCGGGAAAGCCAGGCAGCGCGCGACGTCGGCATGCTGGCCCAGCGCACTGGACAGGGACACCAGGCCGTCGCCGAGGGCATCATCGAGCTTGCGGCCGGCCGTTGCAGCCGCCGGAACCACGCCCAGCGCGGCGGCCACCGCAAAACAGGCGACGCCAGCCGGCAGCGGCAAAGGCTGCCGCGTGTCCAGACCGCCGGCAAACCGGTCGGCGCCCTGCCAGTCGGCCGGCAGCACATTGCCGTACCGCAGGTCGGTGATACCTGCGCTGCGAACCTGGCCGATTTTCGCAAACGGCCGGGTCAGCGGGTTGCTGCCGAGCACGGTGTCCACCCAGCTCCCGATTTTTTCCAGCGGCGCGCCATGGTGTGGTGTGCCCAGAAAAACCAGATGCCGCAGCCGGCCTGGCCAATCCATGCCCTGGGCTGCCGCGCTGTGGCAGGCACTGCGTGCCACCAGGCCGCCCATGCTGTGGGTCAGCAGGGTCAAGACCTCGACCTCCTGCGGCCAGGCCTGCAGCAGTTGCTCGAGCAAGGCGGCGAACTGCCCGCCATTGACCGAGGTGTGCAGGCCGGTGTTGTAGTGCAGGTACACCGGGGTGTAGCCAAGCTCGTGCGCGAGCCCCTCCCCGTAATCCCGGCCGTGGCCCGGCAGCGCCTCGGCCGGACTGTCAGCGCGCCACTGCAGGTCGTTCATGCACAGGCCGTGCACCAGCAGCAGGATCTTGCCGGTCGCGCGCGGCAGGCGCTGCGCCAGGGTGGCTTTGTCCATCGGCAGGGACTGGCCGTCGTGACGCAGGCTCATGCGGATGGCCAGCGGGTTGGCGGTGTCCAGCAGCTGGTCGCCAAGCACGCCATTGAGCGCCGCCAGCAGGGCTTCGCGCTGCGGCGACGAGGCTTGCGGCTCCGCCCTGGGCCCCACGCGCGACAACAGGGCATCGACGGTGCCGCCGGCCAGGCGCGTCACGCCCTTGACGCTGCCGTAGACCAGGCCGGTGATGCCGCTTTTGCGGACACCCGAGGCGCCCGCCGTGCGGTCCACAAACTTCTGCCCGGCCGCGCCAAACGGTGCGGCGACCACCTTGTAGACATTGCCCTGCACCTTCTCGACCAGCTCGGTGATGCCCAGCGTGCCCTGGGTGGCGAGCTGGGCGAGACCCCGGATGTCGGACAGGTGCAGGTGGCGGCGCCAATCAGCCAGGGGGGCCCGCCCGGGGCGGCGCGACGATGGGGTGGTCATGCGGCCATTGTCGCGGTCGCCGGTGACGGCGTCCACCCGCATCGTTTTCGGGTGATTTACTGAATGAAAACGGGCTTTAGCCCAAGAAGGACGGGCACAAGCAGCTCCTGAAACAGGAGCAATCCGGAGTCAAAACCGCTCGTGCGGCGCCAGGTAGCGCCACTGGCCGACCGGCAGATGGCCGAGGTTGACCATGCCGATGCGCACCCGTTTGAGGCCCGTCACAAACAGCCCGACCTGCTCGCACATGCGGCGGATCTGGCGCTTCTTGCCTTCCTTGAGCACGAAGCGCAGCTGCTCCGGGTTTTGCCACTCGACGCGCGCCGGCTTCAAAGGCTCGCCGTCCAGGCTCAGGCCGTGGCGCAACAAGGCGAGTTTTTCCGGTGGAAACACGGCCTGCACGTTGACCGTCTCGGCGCCGTAGCTCACACGCACCAGGTATTCCTTTTCGATCTCCGAGTCCTCGCCGATCAGCTGCCGCGCGACGCGGCCGTCCTGCGTGAGCACCAGCAGCCCGATCGAGTCGATGTCGAGCCGGCCCGCCGGCGCCAGGCCGCGCAGCTGCTCATGGCCCCAGCGCATGCGGCTGTTGCACTCGCGCCAGCGGTTTTGCGGCTGCACCAGCACCACGGCAGGTTCGTGCCCGTCTTCGGCCTGGCCGCTGACGTAACCGACCGGCTTGTTGATCAGGATGGTGACCTGCTGGCGCTGGTACTGCTCGGCTTCGCGCGCCACGTCGATGCGCGCGTTGGCGGCCACCGGCTGGCCCATGACAGCCGGCTGACCGTCCACGCGGACCCAGCCGCGCGAAATCCAGTCGTCGGCCTCGCGGCGCGAACACAGGCCGAGTTCGGCCATGCGTTTGTTCAGACGGACCGTCAGCGCTGGCGCGCCCGGGGCGGCCACCGCCTTGGGAATGCGCACCGCAGCGCCGGAGACAGGGGGTTTGGGGGAAGTGGGTTCAGCCATGCAGGGCCCATTTTAGGGCGGTATCGCCCAGGCCAGCGCCGCCAGCCGGTCAGCGCCACTTGCAGCGCGCTGCTTTTCTGCTATGCATTTAATAGCTGTTTGCGCAATCAGGACATGGGCCAGGGCCCGAATTTACTGAATAATGCTGCTGCGCAGCGCCTGCAGGTCCAGTACACGCAAACCGCCGTATTCAATGCGGATCGTGCCCTGCGCCTGCAGGTTGGACAGCGCCTCGTTCACACGCTGGCGCGACAGCCCCACGAGGTAGGCCATTTCCTGCTGGGTGATGCGCAGGATCTCGCCGACGCCCGGATACAGCACCGGGTTGAACAGCGCCGCCAGGCTGCGGGCCACGCGCAGATCGGGGTTGGCCATGCGGTCGATCTCGAGCGCGGCGATGAACTGCCCCAGGCGCTCGTTGAGCTGGTTCATCACGAAGCGGTTGAAGCCGATCGAGTGGTCCAGCAGCCAGTGGAAGGAGTCGACCGGCAGGCCGGCCACCACGCTTTTGCGCAGCGCCTGGATGTTGTAGCGGTAGGGCTCGCGCTTGAGCGCCGTCCCCTCACCGAACCAGCCGCCCGGCGGCAACCCGGCAAAGGTCATGGTGGTGCCCTGGGCGTTATCGCTGCTCATCTTGAGCAGGCCTTCAACCACGCCGAACCAGTAGGTCACCGGCCTGCCGACCCGGCAGACATAGTCGCCGGCTGCGGCGTCGCCCACCTGCAGCTGCGACACCGCACGCGCCCGCTCATCCGGCAGCAGCTGCCACAGCCAGGGAATGCCTTGCTGCTCTTCAGGGGTGGGCGTCCTGCGGCGCTGGTGGAGGGTCAGGTCAGTAGACACGGGTCACACGGGTCCGTTGAAGGAATCGGAATCTCCCTCGGGAAACTCCCGAGAGGGCACACCCTTGAATTGTCGCTGGATAGACATTTCATTGTCAATCTCCCCCCTAGCATCTGGCCACTTCAATTTCAACCTCCCATCAGGACCCCATGACCACCACCCTCCTCTCCACGCCCCTTCACGGGCATGCTGCAACATGCGATCCACAAGCCAACCAACTGACACGCCGCAGCGTGCTGGGCGCGCTCGCGGCGTTGCCCGTGGCCTTTCATGCACCCCTGCGCGCCGACAACACGGCTCCTGTGAAAATTGCGCAGTCCACGGCACTCAGCGGCCCGCTCGGCGAACTGGGCCAGGCCATGCACCAGGGTGCCAAGGCGTGTTTTGCAGCCATCAATGCCAAAGGCGGGGTGAATGGCCGGCTCATCGAACTCGTCGCGGTCGATGACGGCTATGACGTCAAGCGCTCGCTCGCCAATGTGAAGGGCTTCATTGAAGACCGCAACAACTTCGCGCTTTTCAACTGCATGGGCACACCCATGATCGAGGCCATGCTGCCGCAGGTGATGGAATCGGGCATCCCGTTTTTTGCGCCCTTTTCCGGCGCCCTGTCCGTGCGGCCCAAAAATGCCCGCAATGTGTTCAACATCCGCGCCAGTTATGCGGACGAGGCGGAGCAGCTGGTGCAGCACCTCGCGACCATCGGCGTCAAGCGCATCGCGATCGTCTACCAGAACAACACCTTCGGCAAGGAAGTGTTCGACGCCACCCAGCGCTCCATGACCCGGCACAAGCTCGATGCCACGGCCATCGTGACCGTGGAGAACAATTCCTCGGACGCCGGCGCAGCAGCGGCCAAGGTCGCGACCTCGAACCCGGAGGCGGTGCTGGTCGGCCTGGCGGGCAAGCCCACCATCGACTTTGTCAAGGCCATGCGCATGCACCGCAAGGGGCTGCCGCTGTATGCCCTCTCCATCATGGGCGCCGCCGCCACCATCAAGGCCATGGGCGACGATGCGACCGGCATCGCCATTTCCCAGGTCGTGCCCCTGCCGAACGCCACCGTGGTGCCCGTCGTTCGCGATTTCCAGCAAGCCTGGAAAGCTGCCGGCGTGACACTGGCGCCGTCGCATCTGGCGCTGGAGGGTTACATCAATGCCAGGGTCTTTGCCGAGGCACTCCGGCTTGCAGGACGCAACCCGACACGCAGCGGCTTTATAGACAGCACCTGGAACCTCAAACGCTACGACCTCGGCGGTTTCGAAGTGAGCTTCAATGATTCGGCGACGAACGCGTCGCGCTTCGTCGAACTCACCATGGTTGCGCGCGATGGCCGCTTTATCCGATAACAGGGCCACCCCCCGGGCACACCCCACTAGGACTTACCCGGAAATTGTCGTCGCAATGACACCGTAACGTCAAAGGCAGTCCTACTATTCATTCCACGCAAGCGCTTCTCCTGAACGGGAAGCCGCACTGAACACTGGAGACAAGGTACCGAATGCAGACCACCTTCCCCCGATTGCTGCTGAAACACGCCGCAGAGCGCCCCACGGCGCCTGCCATGCGCGAGAAGGAATACGGCATCTGGCAGGCACACAGCTGGGCCGACATGGCCGCTCTGGTTGAACACATCGCCTGCGGCCTGCACCAGGCCGGCCTGCAGCGCGGCGAACACATGGTTGTGGTTGGCGCGAACCGCCCGCGGCTGTACGCCACCATGCTGGCGGCGCAGTCGCTGGGGGCCATTGCCGTGCCCCTCTACCAGGACGCCGTCGGCGCCGAATGTGTGTTCCCCATCAACAATGCGGAAGTCCGCTTTGCGATGGTCGAAGACCAGGAGCAGGTCGACAAACTCATGGACATCCGCGAGCAGTGCCCGCAGCTGGCCCACATCATTTACGACGACCCGCGCGGACTGCGCAACTACAACGAGCCGGGCCTGGTCGCCCTCGATGCGCTGATCGCTTCGGGCCAGGCATTGGCCGCCAGCCAGCCGGCGTTTTTCAGGGACCAGGTCGAACAGGCGCACCCTGACGAGGTGGCCGCCATGTTCTTCACCTCGGGCACCACCGGCAACCCCAAAGGCGTGGTGCACACGCACAACACCCTGCTCGACCGCGCCGATGCCGGCGCCGAATTCGACAAGCTGACCAGCCGCGAGGAAGTGCTGGCCTACCTGCCGCCGGCCTGGATCGGCCAGAATATTTTCAGCTACGCCCAATGGCTGTGCTGCGGTTATGTGGTGAACTGCCCCGAAAACGCGAGCACCGTCACCATCGACCTGAAGGAGGTCGGCCCGACTTATTACTTTGCGCCGCCGCGGGTGTTTGAAGGCCTGCTGACCAGCGTGATGATCCGCATGGAAGACGCGGGCCTGCTCAAGCGCAAGATGTTTCACTTCTTCATGGATGTGGCCAAACGCGTTGGCCCGGCCCTGATGGATGGCCTGCCGGTGGGTGCCGGCGACCGGCTGCTCTACGCGCTGGGCCAGGTCATGGCCTACGGGCCGCTGCGCAACAACCTGGGCTTCAGCCGGGTCCGGGTCGCCTACACGGCCGGTGAAGCGATTGGCCCCGACCTGTTCACCTTTTACCGATCCATCGGCATCAACCTCAAGCAGTTGTATGGCTCGACCGAGACCGCCGTGTTTGTCTGCCTGCAGCCGGACAACCAGGCGCGCGCCGACACGGTGGGCGTGCCGATCAAGGGTGTGGAGATCAAGGTGGCCGACAACGGCGAAATCCTCGTCAAGTCCGCCGGCCTGCTCAAGGCTTATTACAAAAACCCGGCGGCCACGGCAGAGGTGCTGACGGCCGACGGCTGGTACCACACCAGCGATGCGGGCTTTCTCGACGCCAGTGGCCATCTGAAGATCATCGACCGCGTGAAAGACGTGGGCCGCATCAAGGGCGGCGCCAACGACGGCGCCATGTTTGCACCCAAGTATGTCGAGAACAAGCTGAAATTTTTCCCGCACATCAAGGAAGTTGTTGCTTACGGCGACGGCCGCGAAAAAGTCTGCGTCATGATCAACATCGACTTCGACGCGGTCGGCAACTGGGCCGAGCGGCGCAACCTGCCCTATGCCGGCTACACCGACCTGGCGCAAAAACCCGAGGTCTACCAGCTGATCAAGGAATGTGTCGAGAAGGTCAACGCCGACCTGAGCGCCGACGTCCTGCTGGCGGGCTCGCAGATCAGCCGTTTCCTGGTGCTGCACAAGGAGCTCGACGCCGACGACGGGGAGCTGACCCGCACCAACAAGGTCCGCCGCGGTTTCATCGCCGACAAGTACCAGCCGCTGGTTGACGCGCTGTACAGCGGAAAAACCGAACAGTTCATTGAAACCGTGGTCAAGTTTGAAGACGGCCGCAGCGGCAGCGTCAGCGCCACGCTCAAGATCAGTGACACCCAGACCTTTGCACCGGTGAAGGCCGCAGCATGAATTACAAGCGACAGCAAGCTCCTCACATACCAGCTCGAGCCGCGGAACCGGCTTCGCCGGGCCGCAGGCGGGCGGCCCCCTCGGGGAGCAGCGCAGTACACGCAGTGACAAGCGTGGGGGCACACCATGTCTAAGAAAATCGGCGACGTCATCCTCGACGTCAACAACATTTCCCTGAGTTTCGGCGGCGTCAAAGCGCTGGCGGACATTTCCTTCAATGTGAAGGAGCACGAGATCCGCGCCATCATCGGCCCCAACGGTGCCGGCAAAAGCTCCATGCTCAACTGCATCAACGGCGTCTACTCGCCGCAGCAGGGCTCCATCACCTTCCGCGGGCAGACCTTCAAGCACATGAACAGCCACCAGGTGGCGGTCATGGGTGTGGCGCGCACGTTCCAGAACCTGGCGCTGTTCAAGGGCATGAGCGTGCTCGACAACATCATGGCCGGGCGCAACCTGAAGATAAAAAGCAACCTGCTGATGCAGGCGTTGCGCATCGGACCGGCGGAACGGGAAGAGTTCAGGCACCGGGAAGCGGTTGAAAAAATCATCGACTTCCTGGAAATCCAGGCCTACCGCAAGACACCCGTTGGCCAGCTGCCCTACGGCCTGCAAAAACGTGTGGACCTGGGCCGCGCCCTGGCGATGGAGCCGCAGGTGCTGCTGCTCGACGAACCGATGGCCGGCATGAACGTGGAAGAAAAGCAGGACATGTGCCGTTTCGTGCTCGACGTCAACGACGAGTTCGGCACCACCGTGGTCCTGATCGAACACGACATGGGCGTGGTGATGGACAT
>ERZ1292640.383-Hain-H43-02um-R1-383-length-36038-cov-8_pt1 | contig 36038 bp, 39 predicted proteins | sample MGYA00564404_ERZ1292640 | MGnify/ENA primary metagenome ERZ1292640 (study PRJEB36523, sample SAMEA6512636) | groundwater metagenome | collected 2019-01-08 | study: AquaDiva: Metagenomics assemblies of 32 groundwater samples | reverse complement strand
TTAGAAGTAAAAAGTTAATTCTTAGAATTCAATTAATACCTGTTACCAGGTACATTAAAAGCAAAACTATAAAAGCAAACAACACATTCTGATTTTATGAACATAAAATCTTTGTCAAATGTCAAGAATCGAAGATTCTTGAGCACCTCGAAAATTGAAAATTTTCTTAGTATTAAACTGATGGAAAAAATAAAAGCAGACAATGATATTATAGCTGTGCTTCTATTTGGTTCACTCGCAAGAAATGAATCGAACAGAGATATTGATATATGCCTTGTTTTAAATAAAAAATTCACAAATTTGGAGATGTCAAAAAAAAGGCTCTCTTATGTTTCTTTAGTTAGTAATAAAATTGACATTCAGATATTTCAGCAATTGCCTCTTTATATTCGAAAAAGAATTTTAAAAGAAGGAAAGATATTATTATGTAAAGATGAAGATGCTCTTTATAATATCGCTTTTTCCACAATAAAAGAGTATAATTTATATGAAAAAGCATACACTTTTTATTTGAGTTCAGTAAAATGATAGACAAAGAAAAAATATTATCAAAAGTTGATGAGCTCAATAGGTATCTTGATGAATTAGATGAAATAAAGCCTTCTGAATATGAAGAATATAAAAGTTCAATAGAAAAAAAGCGTTCATGCGAAAGAATATTGCAAATTTCAATTGAAACAGTTATAGATGTCTGTAATATCCTATTTTCAAACTTAAAGTTAGGAATTCCATCAGATGAAGATGTTATATTTGAAAAATTGCAGAACAAAAAAGTTATTTCTAAAAACGTGAAAAACACTTTGAAAAATATGAAGGGTTTTAGAAATATCCTAGTCCACAAATATGGGGATGTCAACGACGAGCTTGCTTTTGAAAATCTCTCCAAACTCAGCGATTTTACGAAATTCAAGGAAGAAATCCTTGCCTTTGTTAATCAAAAATAAGCTTGAATTTTAGTCTTTTGCATTCGTTATCAACCTAACTTGTCAAGAACTCCGGAATAAATTCCGGAGCGTGTTCGTTCAGGAATTCTTTCATGGAATTCCTGATGTCTTGAGCATGCTCAAGAATTAGATTTTCTGTATCTCACCACTAAAGTAACAAGTTTTAGAAAATCTAATTCTTGGCATATAAATTATAATCAGTCTGGCTGTTCGTCTTTAATTTCTATGCCTGAGCCGTCATTTTTAATATTTGGTTCATTATTTTCTTCTCTCACTAAAAGCAAATTTCCTTCGCTGGAGCGTGCAGAGGAGCTGATAAATGCATTATTTATTCCATCAGAATATTCTTGAGAAAGTTTTTCTTTGCCAATCGGATATAAAACTATTTGATAATTTCCTAATAAGTTATCGCTTTTTTGTACTTCTCCTACCTTTGTTGAACCTTCAAGATCTTTATAATACACCGCTCCTCCATTAAGGGAAACTCCTGTTTCATCGCCATTAAACAGAATTTTATGAATCGCACTGATAGAATAAAATTTTTGAGTGTCTAAACTGAATTCATTTTTCTTTGCTTCCGGTTGTGCGCTTGCGCTTGCATCTGCACTAGGGGCTGAAGGATTTAGAGCGTTCATAGAGGGAGGAGAAGGCGCAGGAGTTTTATCACTGAATTTATACATCTCAAAAATCTTGCCTAACACTCTCGCTTTAATTAAAAAGATTTCTGCCTTTTGAACATTCAAAAAAAGTTTAGGAGCAATAGTTTCAATATCTTCTATTAATTTTATTGCTGACTGGCTGAAAACAGAAGGATTGCTTAAGTCAAGAGCACTAAGTCTTTTCTTGAAATCAGGAAGTATATTATTGCTTATTCTTGCAGGGTCTTCTATTGCTCCTGAATCTTTTAATATTTCAATTTGCTGTGTTTCAAGTTTCTGTAAAGTTTCGTTTCTAACTCCGAGATTATTTCTAGTGAGCGCATTATCAACGCTCTTTTTGTCAAGCCAGCACTTTACTTTAGGGTTATCGCAATAGCCAACTTCAATAAATCTTAAAGAGTCTGTCGAGCTTCCAGGATTTAGAGTGGAGCAAATTCTAACAATTCCTCTATTATAATCTTGAGGAAATGCTGCCTCTTCAACAGATGATTGCGGATTAGTGTTTGCAAGCAGACTTTTTACATTAGTTCCTCCGCTGATACATGTTTTTTCAGAGCTAATATCTGTTCTCGTCATTTCATCAGAGACATATACATCTCTGACATAATTAACAGCAAAACTTGATGAAACCTGCTTGAATCCGCATTCTTCTTCTCCATTTACAGAAATGCAAAGTTGTTTATATCCAGAAGGCGCTGTGAAATCTTTTGTTTCTGTCGCATATTCTCCTCTTGGAATAAATCTGCTGGCAACATACCATTCAGAAACAGAAGAATAATATGAGGACATTGGAGGGTCTTTTAAATAAACTCTATAACTGACACCAGAGTCTTTTCCCGCATAAATATGATAAAATACCTTATAACTGTCAGTTGGAGGAAGAGTTGCATCAGTGAATTTTGCTGAGCTAAACCATGCACTGTACTGCGGCGGGCTGTCAGGCTCTATCAAGCTCTTGAATGCTGTTGGAGCTTTTGCAGAAATAAATGCTTTGCAAAATGGAGTTCCAGCTTCCTCAATAGATCTTATCTGAAATGCCTTAAATGCATTAACAGCATAAACACTTTTAAAATAATCTATTGACTTTTGCATACTTTGCCATGCACCTTGAACAGTAAGATACTCTCCTCCACCGCGTGCGACGCTTTTTCCATAAGCTATTTCAACTATTTTTGGCAGCAAAACATTCGCGAGAGGAGCAGCTTGCTTCCAGAAAAACTCACACATATAAATAGAATAAACTTGGTCGCAAATGCCTACACTCTTGCCTGTAGCGAGGCTTTCTTGCAGGCAGTCTCTATGGCTTTTTAATATGCTGACATAATTATCAAGACCAGCGTGAATGCCGGATAAACAAACAGGGACATAAATTCCTTCCCGCGCATTAGGCAGGCAAAGCAAACTGCTTCCAATTATTCCAGATTGAATTACATCAGCAACTTGATAACTTCCGCCGAAATTGCATCTGGTTGGAGGGCAGATTACAGGGTCACAGACATTGAAAAGGATATGGCAATCTTTAGGAGTCATAAAATCCTGGCATTGCATTGAGGGAGTATTCATGGCAGTTTTTACATTGATAATATCCTGCCCTTCTATTTTCACAGGTTTTTGCCCATATTGTTCAGCAGCTGATTTCAAAGCATCTTGTGCTCTTTTTACAAGACGGGCAACTTCTTGAGCATTATTAATTCCTGGAAAAGTTAGTGTTTGTCCTGTATAGGTATTTATCTGCTCGCAGACATCATCTCCAAGCCCTTCTTCAAACTGCTCAATTTTATTTACTCCGACATTGCAAAGCCAGAAACTTGAGACTCTTCCCGAAGATTCAAAAGCTCCTTGCGTAGAGCCTGCACCAAAAACAGGCAATGTCTGTTTTGTTGCTGCATACCATCCATTTTGCAAGTCAAAAGGCACTACAGCAGGCATTTTCGCATACTGCCCTGATTCAAAATATTTCAGCTGCGGATTAAGATAATAATTATGGTAGACAAGCTGCTTTTGCGGAATTATTTTTCCAATTGACAGCTCCTTTGTAAAATCTTCTTTGTTTATTGGACTTTCTGAAGCTAAATCACCAGTGTTATTTACTTTAGCAACACTTCTAATATCATAATTTCCATTCAAATCTTTTTCTAATCCAACTGCATAAATGCCAGACTTAATATTTCCATTGTCAGTTCCAACATCTATGAAAACTGCATTATTTATAGGTGTATTTCCAACTTTAAGTGCATCTGCAACTTTTGGTTTAAGCTTGCTTGTTGCAAAAACATCTCCCCCCATTTCTTGAGCGCCTTTTGCTTTAATTACTATTGGCACTCCACCAATACTTTTTAAGCCTTCTTTCTGCTTAGTCTCGCTAATTTCCTGCTGAACAGCTGTAATTCTCTCTCCGATTTTTCTCAATTCATTATCAGCATTTTTTGATGAATCTGCTGAGCCCTGCTTTTTCACAATAAGATTCAGCTCTATCTCTCTTAGCTGTTCATAGCTATATTCTCCATCTTGATAACCATTAGAATTGTTAAAAATTTCTTTGATTTTTTTAGTTTTTCCTCCAATTATAATATCTTCCTCGCCATAATTGCGCACTATGTTTTCAGTTAGATATTTATTTACAGAAGTATCCCGATTGACTGATTTTTCTCCTAAAAATCCAGGATTCATTTTATTTAATTCTTCAGTTGCTTTTATATCTGCATTTACTTTGTTAATTGCTTCTGTATATGCTTTAACATCTTGGCTTATTTCTTTAGATTTGGCCAGATAGCAGGCATCGAGAGTAGGATAATCTTTGTGCTCAACAAAAACTCTGCATCTGCTTGTCCACCCATTATCTCCACGCATTACTTTTTGCCTTGCGATTGATTCTCCACTAATTCCGTTTATAAAATTCTTAGCAGTCAGAACAACACTTGTTGCCAAGCAAGCAGCTTTCAATCCTGAAACAACTTTTCCAAGCCCGTCTACAATGCTCTCCCATTTTTTTATGCTCTGATTTAGATTATCAATTTTTTCTTTTGTTTTTTCAGGAGATAATTGAATTGCTCTTTTTTCTATGCCTATATTAACGCTTAGATTAACTATGCTGCCACTTCCATGAGTTAAAGGAGTTAATTTTACCTGTGCGATTTTCTGCAAATCAATATTATCTAATTTAACTAGGATTCCATTGCAAATCATTTTTCCAGCTGAATCTCCTATTTTAAGCTCAACAGAAGCCTGGCTTTGAGCAACTCCCATAGCATTAGGGCAGTAAGGTGTTATAGATACCTTATCAATACTTATGCTTGTTAATCTAATTGAGATATTTGAATTTCTTGCACTTCCAAGATAAGGAATATCTTTTCTTTCTTCAAGAGAGAGCTGCATTGGCTTGTTTTCAATGATTAAATTTGCGCTTGAGCGTTTTTCTGGAACCTTGAGACTAACAAGCCTTAGCGTTCTATATTGATTGTCCAAATAAACAGACTTGCCTGATTTGGAATTATCTAAGATAGCTATTTTGTTTAATTCATTTTTTAAGGAATCTAATCCGCCAGCATTAGGATAAATATCTATGAATTTATTTATTAATCTTGCTTGAACATCTTCTTTGCCTGCAGTTCTTGCAAGAGCAATTGCTTCTCTTAAAGCTTCTTCGCCGTAATAAACAGAGCCATTAAAATCTTTTTCCCTTTCATAAGAATAATCATCTGCGACTTTTTCATAAGCAGTGATTGCGTTTTCAAACGCCTTGTCTTTATCTGTTAAACTTGGTGTTTCGCTTTTAACTTCTTTTTTAGAAATTAATTCTTTGTATTTAACAAGTTCTTTTTGAAGTGTTTCGAGCTCTATTTTATTTTTAGCATCTGCAATTGCAGATAAATCAACGATTTTCCAGTTTGTTTTGTCCGGAGAGACTAATTGGCTATTATCATCAACTCCAAGAATTTCATCTTTTGAAAATTCAATATAAGTAACATTATTCTTGTCATCAAATTTAGGAGCTTTATCCTGAAATGATGCGAACTTTATACTCAAGCTCAAAATTACCTGTTCGGGACCGCATCTAATGCTGAGATTTCCAGTTTCAATAGCTGTTTTGTTATTGATATTAATTGCTTCAACTCTGCATTTACCATTAAGGAATGTGCTTCCTTTGTAGACATCTACTACATCAACAGAATCTCCGCTTCCAACTTCAATGCGTGCTTTTTTCTCAGCTGAAATAAATCCACTATATTCTGCTCGGATACCCACTCTGCAATAACCTCCAGGCATATAAATTGGATTTGAAATTTTTCCTTTCTGAACTCTTAAATTAGAAACCATTCTGTCTCCGTAATAAACATTTAAATCAGCGTAGTCTGGCTCTGCTCTGACTAGCCTCAAATGATATCTTCCGTTCCAAAAACTCTGCTTGTCTTTTTCTTTCTCCCAAGTTTCATCGTCCTGGGGAGACATGATAAACTCCGCTCTTCCAACACCTAAAGAATTTTCAGTTTCATACTGGACTCTTGCTGTTAAATTGACATTGACAAAATTAGGAAGAGAAGATTCAATCTCATTTTTCTTTAGAATAACTACAACATAGCCAATATTACTTGTGACTGGGCTGCCAAGCAGAACATCTTTTGTTCTTAATGCAACTTTTGCAGGATGAAATCCAACCCCTGCAACTTCATTTGGCTTTTTAGCATCAAAAGTAAGCGTGTCTATCTTGCTTATATCTACTAAGGGATTTATTTTTATTGCTTCAATTTGGCAGAAGACAGGGACATTTTGCTCAGCAAGAAGGTCGCTCCTTACTACTGCTGGCTGACAGCCAGCGTTTGGAATTTTTAATAATAAATCTTGCCTGGCCTCGCAAGTTTCAGGTCTGTCATTTAGATTTGGCCAGATAGTATCAAAACCAACATACTTCCCTCCTGAATAATAGCTTTCAAAACTGGGCATATTCACAGAAGGATTAACATAACTGGTGCTAGTCATAAAAGGTTCAACTGCAATTGCAAAATTTATGCTTATTAATAAAACAATTAACACGAAGGAAGATTTGATTATATCTCTCATTTTGCTTCCACAACAACTCCTGCTTCCTCGAGAGCTTCATAATTTAATTGCAGTTTTTCCAGGCTGTCTGGAGCGGAGAAAGCATCAACTTTCAGGATTAATTTGCCTTTTTTCAAATCATTTGCAATCAAGTAGATTTCCGAACTGCCTCCGCCAATAATTGCAGAATCTATTTTGGTTTCTGGCAAGTTTATGTCAAAACACTGCTCTTTTGTTCCTCCTAAAAGCCCAGATACTCCGGAGCTTGCAACTTGAGTGCACTGCCTCTTCGTGCTTGCTGGAATAGTTATGCTGGAATTTCCATAAACATAAACACTTATGTTATAACTGCCTTCTGAAATTTTTATTTTTGGATTTTCAGGCAGAGAAGTGCTGATGCTTCTCTCTCCGCCAAAAGAAACAATTGCATTTCCAGCCAGAGGTTTGCCGCTAACTTCTAATTCAAGTTCAACATTCACTTCTTCATCCATTATAACTTCAGCTTTGTTTTCTTTATTGCTTGAGAAAATAATTCTCTTATCAGCATATCCCGAAGAGCTTAATTTCAGATATCCATTAACGCAAGCAGGAGCTTTACCAAAGAAAACCCCTTCCTTGGAATTTCCGAGTTTGCACTCTTGGTTAAAGCAGGAGTAGCTGATATTGGCATCTATTTTTTCAAAATTAGTATTATAAATATTAACTTCCAAGTCCTGCGTTTTATATTCGCAAAGGTCTATGCTTTCTTCTGGATTAATTTCAGAAAGCATCGCTTTCCTTGGCAAGTTCTTATCAATTATCACAGCAATTGGAAATTGGAATATCTCGTTTTCATCGTAAATCTGAACCATTACTGGAAAGCCTATGTCATAAACAAAATGATAAGGTGCATAGCAAAATCCTAAAATGCCCATGCCTTCCTGATTTCCTATTGGCTGTGCAATGAGCAATTCGCCGTCAGAGCCAAAGATTTCTATTTTTGTCGGCCATTCTTTTGAATAGACAAAATTAACATTTTCTCCAAGATTTTCATTGATAACAAAATATCTATTCTCTTCTTTAGCAAGAGTGTAATCATTGCCTGATGTTTTTAAGTGGGCAATATTTGCTTCTAATCCTGACTTTATGGTATCAGCAGTTTCTCTTGATTTCCAGATTTTTGGAGCACATGATATCTCAACTCCATCAACAGGAGCATATAATCTCAAAATATCTTCAGCATATTTTTCAAGAAAAACTTCATTTTTTTCTTTATCATAAATTTTTAAAGCAGCAGAATAAAATTTGCCAAACTTGCTTGGAATTTCAACATGGTGGCTTGCTTTCTTGGCGGAATTCTCCCCCTTTGATGCTAAAATATCAGCAGTTACATCAGCACTTACTTTAGCGTCTTCAATTTTTATTTTGACGTTTGGCTCTCCAAATTTAATTGAATATCCCTGTGCATATAAATTCTCAAAATTGCAGTTTTTTATTCCTGCCGCAACAGAGTCTGCAACTTCTTTTTCAATCTGCGCTTTTGTGGGCACTTGTTCTTTAATAACGCCGTTTCCAGAGATATAATACCAATATGGCACTGCAAAACCGAGAAAGTTCAGATGTGATGAAAAAGGAGCGTAATCGCTCCCCGGCACAAATATTCCAGTATCAATTCTTCCTCCTTGGCTTCCAGCCAAGCTTAGCGCTGCGCTGGCTTCGCTTTCAATGCAGGAATCATATTGCTCATATATAATACTGAATTCAGAAGACTTTTCAGGAGGCAGGACTCTATCTTGGAAAACAAAAATCAAAGCTCCAGCAATAATTATGATTGCGATTATAATAAAAATAGCCAACTGCCCTCTTTTGTTTAATCTTGTCATTTTTCCTGAGCTTTGCCTCCTTTTTGCACTTTTTGCTTAATTAGATTCATAATTGCACTATTAATATCTTCTTTTATTGCTTCTTTAAACTTTTCCCACATCTTTTCATCTTCTATAAGCAGCAGATATTTTTTCATCTTTTTTCCCTTCTAAACTTTAGTTTTTGGCATATAAAAACCTTTCTTATTAAATAAGTTAGTTAATAAGTTAGTTAGTAAGTGAAAAAGCTTCTTTTCGGCGTTTCATTAAAATCAATGCGAGGCAAACCAAGACAAGAAGCAGGAAAAAGGATTCTAAAATAAGCCATTTATGATTAGATACCTGAAAAGAATCTTTTGAGACAAATCCAGTTAAAGGAGAGAATAAATTTTCAAGGCTTATATTGTCAGATGTGGCATTAAAGTGAATCCAAGCAGCTAACATAAGGCTTTGCTCTGCCTCAAGAATAAGCATTCCCCGGAATATTCCTTTGCGTTCAGCACTAATACAAATCGGAATTAGATTTTCTTTTTGCGCAGTAATTGCTTTTGGATAACTAATGGAGATTTTCAGGTCTGAAGAATTACTAATATAATCTAGCGGATTTTTGGTTTGTTTGCCTTTTGGAGCCCATTTATCGCTTAGAATTAAAGAAAGGTTTTCATAAGAAGAGAAAAATGTAAGATTCTCGCATGTTTCTTCCTGCGCATTTGCTTCAAATATTAGTTCTGGGGGTGAGATTCCAAACTCAACTGCTGAAGAAATTTTTACAATTAGCAGAAATACAAAAAGAGAAATAGATATTTTATTGTGAAACAACCATAAATTTAACATCTGCTTTTTGATTTAAAAGATTCTGTGGGATATTACCAGTAAAATTTCTTAGGTCAAGTTTCATATAAAAATAGTCTTCTTCAACTCCTCCTGAAGGCGAATGAGCTGGAAGAGCAAAGCTAAAATTTCCGATTTTTTTGTAAGGTTCTGCTACTCTTCTTGTAAAATAGATGTTTCTAAAAAATTGGTTAGAAGAATCGACAAGAATAGGTGTAAGTGTAACATTTATTGTTCCTGTATTGTTAACGTTAATTCTTACTTTGTCAGTTTCCTGGCCTTTTGTAATATTGCCTAGAAAAATATAATCTGGAATAGATACTCTCATAATTTGCGCTTGCTGCGGCTCTGCGAGAATGTTTGTTTCAACTGTCATTGTTACATTAAAAGAAGCGCTGCTTGTAAGAGATAAGCAAATGGCTAAATAGCCCAGTGCTGCTATCAGAATAAACACCTTTTTTTTCATCTAATTTTATGAGTATTAATGCTCAGGGAAGTATATAAATTATTCGAATGGCCCCACCAAGGATCGAACTTGGGCATGGTCCACGTCAAAGACCCGGTCTGCCATTAGCCTATGGGGCCAAATTTAAAACTTAGAGTGCCTTGAGTGTATTTAAGTCTTTTTACTCTGAGAAAATTAAGTGTCTCTGAAGGATTCAGGAGCTGTATTTTCAGGATTTTTTTCTCTTAAAAATATAACTCTCATTTTAACATCGCCAAGGTTTTCGCATAAAACAGGTGTAAGCCCAACTATGACATCGCGTCCTTCATCTAAATGCCTTTGCACTTCTTCTTTAGTATCTTCTAAAGAAACATGTGTTCCTAAGTGATAACCTGCACGTAAAACATCCCCATACAACGCATTTACACGAGTTTGCTTGCAAGTTGGATCACATCCACAGCCTGGGGTATCGGCTACTCGATAATATACTTTAGTCATCCGAAATATTTCTCCTTATAAAATTTAATTAACTGCTCAACTTCTGGAATGCAGGCTTTATTGCTGACTCCAACCTTTAGCTTATGCTGAATTTTTTCTAATGTATCTGCGCCTTCCAGAACCGCTTCCTCAATATCTTTATCAGTTATACCCACATCTTTGTCTACAACTCTTGCGCCTTCAACAACAATTCGGCTAATTTGATTTGTCCTGCGAAAATAATCATTTAGCGCCGCTCTTAATGCTTTATCTCCCAAAACAGAGCAATGAAATTTTCTTTGCGGCAAATCTCCCAATCTTTTAACAATATCCTGCGGCTTTATTTTTAAAGCATCATTAATTTTCATTCCGCCTTTTTCTGAAACCATAACAGACAGCATTGACGTTGCAGCAATTGCGCTTGCACAGCCAAAAGTAGACCATTTCATTTCTTTTATCCTATCTTTTTTTCTATTAATTTTAATCCAAACCTTCATCATATCTCCGCAATTATGAAGTGTAAATGCATTACTGACATAAGAATGGGCTTTGTCTACCTCAAGATTAGATAATCTTCCTTCGAAAAACTTTTTTTCAACACGCTTAATTGGGGCGTAGAAATAATTATCATCAAACCAAGAATGCTTAGAAATTCTAGATACGTCTGGATAAGAAAAGTCTACCCGCATCAATTTCGCCATATTTTTCAAAGCACCATATTCACCAATATGGATTCTATAGCAATCTCGGTGATTTACTCCTCTAATCTCTTTCGATTTTTCAAAATAAATAGAATGCTGGATTTTCTGCCTTAAAAGAAGAATTTTTAATTGCTGAGCTAAAATTTTAGAAACAGTTACAAATTCAGCCCTCGGTTTTTTTGAATTAAAACTTATATATCCATCTCCTTTCCATAGCCCATATATTAATTCTGCCTGTAAATTTGGAGATAAAGACATAAAAGAATCTGGAATTGTTTTATTATGCGCTCTTTTTCCAAATAAGCTTCCGAAATAATTACTAAGATGAATATTGTATATAGAGACTACTATTTTATGATTTTTTTCAGTTACTTTAATTTTTGAATCTAAGCTGAAAATATCCTTCACGATTCTTTCAACATCTTTTGCCAAATGCATCTCTTTTATGCCAAAGCAGAATTGCACTTCTGCTCTTTTTTCTCTGGCCCATCCTTCTGCAAGAAAATAGCCGAATAGCCTTAAAAGATCGCCGCTAATTTCAATTTTAGCTGGAATCTCTTTGCTTTTAAAATCATATTTGGCTTTATTTATTGGGATATTTAGAATTTTAATATTTTCTATTTTTTTAGGAATGGGATATAAACAGATATCTCCTTTTTCCAAATCTCCTGCATGCACCCAAGAGGCTGGGATTTTCCTTTTATAATCATTACGCGCAAAAGTGGAATTCTTAGGAATTTGCATTGCATAAACCAAATGGTCTGAAGTTAAGCTGACTTCTCCGAGCTGATTTTTTATTACAACTAAATCTCCAAGATATTCAGGATTATAAAATTTAGTAATTGAATTAAATTCATTATCGTGGCTAAGCACTTTATTTTGTGAAGATAATTCACTTATAGGCATTAAGCTTGAGTCAGTATGAATTAAAGTCTCTTTTCCAATACATGCCGGACTGCCGACTAAGCCAACTCCATCAGCTTTATATTTTTCAGCGGTTTTTCCGTCAATAAAATTCTTCGGCTTGAAAAAGTGCTCTTTGACAATGTCCGTATAAAACCATTTCTGCGAATCAACTGTTGCTTTCACATCTGAATGCAATTCCATTTTTTTGTTTTTTGTTTTTTTCATTTGTAATGCTCCATGCTCAAATTTAAAGGTGAAATTTTCCTTAAAGTTTCAACAATTTTAGGCATAATTTTTAGGAGATATTTTATCTCAGCAAGCGTTGTGTATTTTCCCAAGCTAAACCTCAAGCTTCCGTGAGAAGCCTCATAGGGCAGGCCAATTGCTCTTAAAACATGGCTTGTTTCTAAACTTTTTGAAGCGCAGGCACTTCCAGTTGAGGCATAAACTCCTTTTTCGTTCAAGTAAAGAAGCATTGCCTCTCCCTCGATATCTAAAAATGAAACATTAATATTGTTCGGAAGCCTTAAACTGGGATGCCCGTTAAGTTTAGTTTTAGGTATTTTAAGCAGGCCATCAATAAGCGCATCCCGCAGTTTTATTAATCTTTCGCTTTCTTTTTTGCGCTCTTCCTGGCTAATTTCCAGAGCTTTTGCAAATCCTATAATAAAGGGCACATTTTCAGTTCCGCTTCTTAAATCAAATTCCTGCCCGCCGCCATGAATTAATGGCTCTATTTTAATTCCTTCTTTTAGATACAAAATTCCTACTCCTTTCGGGCCGTAAATCTTGCTGCCGTTTAATGTCATTAAATCAACATTTAAATTAGAAACGCTCAAGTCCAAAGCTTCTGCAGCTTGACAGGCATCAGTATGCAAGTAAACTTTTTTTTGCCTGCAAATTTTTCCAATCTCAGCAATTGGTTCAATAGTGCCAATTTCATTATTAGCATACATTATTGAAACTAAGATAGTTTTATCAGTTATTGCAGATTCAACATCTTTTGGATTTACTAATCCAAATTTATCGACTTTGAGATAAGTTAATTGGAACCCATTTTTCTCTAAAAAATCGCAAGTATGCAATACAGCATGATGCTCTATCTCAGAGGTTATTATATGATTTCCTCTGCTTTTATTGGTGAAAGCAATTCCTTTCAAGGCAAAATTGATACTTTCTGTTCCGCCAGAGGTAAAGATTATTTCTTTTGACTTACAATTTAAAATTTTAGCAATTCGGCTGCGCGCATCTTCAACAGCTTCTTTTGCTTTTTTTCCTTTATTATGAAAACTTCCAGGATTGCCATAGATATCTGAAAAGTAGGGCAGCATTTCATTTAGAACTCTTTTATCAACTGGTGTTGTTGCCGCATTATCAAAATATATTTCTTGTTTCATTTTTTAATTTTTTAATTCTGAACATATCATACAATCTTTTGAAATTCCTCCTGATTTTTTGTGAAGCAAGCATAAAATCCCCTTCATTTCAGAGAGGTTTATCAAATTTTGTATTTCAGTAAGAGCCGTGCTTTTTTTTCCAATTATTTTTTCAACTGATTTTTTTATTTCTTCTTTTATTTTAGCACTAAATCGTATTCCGAAACCTCTCTTATGATTGGAGTATTGTGAGACAGCCGGCTCAGTGACCCCAAGCATAAGGGCGATTTTTTTCTGCTCGACACCCCGCGACTTCATATTCATAGCAATCTCTCTTCTTATTGAAGGAAGAATATACCAGACGGTGATTTCTTGAGGGTGCACTATTTTATTAACCATAGTTAATTAACTATTGTTAATTAAGGTATTTAAACTTTCTGAAGGATAGTAAGAGCTTAGCTTTCCGAAGCTATCGTCGTGCGGACAGCGTGGGGCAAGTTTTCATCGGAACTGCTTCAGAAAGCTAAGTAGATATAGGATATTTCATAACTTATTGATTAACCCAAATTCAGCAAAGCGCCAAAAACTGCACTTTTCATAGAAAAATATCGACGATTAAATTTAGCGTAGTGTGTAACATTAACATCTTCTCTAATTACTAGAATTCGCTATAATTCTTATTCATTATCGACTATATAAAAAGTTTAGAAAACCAAAAGGTTCTTATTAATTGGTTAATTTGTGGAATTCAAGTGATTGATTTAACCTCTTTCTTGCTCCAGATACCAAAGAGCAATTCCTGCTCTTAAATCATTCCAGAATTTATCAACTAAATAATAAGGCACTTCAATAGAACTCCAAAATTCGCGCTCATATACTAAATTACACTCGAACTCTGAATTATTAAGGGCATTTATCCAAAAAGGTCTTTTTAGTTTTTTTCTTTCAACCATCTCCATAACATTTTCCCAGAGAATTAATTTTTGTTCTGGCGTCCTGCCACGCACTCTTTTTAATTCATCACTAATATCCTTTTTTGTTGGTTCACGAAGGAAAGATTCAGCTTCTGAAATCATATTTATAAGGAAATTAGAAGATTTATAAAAATAATTGTGATTGAATACGAGGTAATTTAAGATATTTGATAATGGCCCTTCGCGGAATCGAACCGCGACTTTCTCCACGTGAAGGAGATGTTCTGCCACTAGACTAAAAGGCCTTTCACTATATTTAAGAATACTACAATATTTAAAAACTTCCAATCTCTGAAAGATTTGAGTATGCCTCTATAGCTCAACGGTTAGAGCATCAGTTTTGTAAACTGAGGGTTGGGGGTTCGATTCCCCCTAGAGGCTTTGTATAGTAAACGCATTATATTTTCGTAAGCGTTTCCTATCTAGCAAGCGCCTGCGACTTTGTGATTATTTAATGCGCTTGCTATATTGCAGAAGTGTGCAGAAAATAGTTATCTTTTTATATATTAAGTCTTATAAAAGGGCATGATTCAAGATAAATCCGCTTCATTATCGAGAAGATTATATGCTAAACTAGGAAAATCTGGAATGATGTCCTTAACAAATAAAAAAAGAGATGATGCATCCATTAAATTTATTTTGCGGTTTATAAAAAAGTCCGATAAAATATTAGATTTGGCTTGTGGATACGGAAGAGTTTCTTTTCCTCTTATGCAAAAAGGATTTGATATAACGGGGGTAGACCTTAGTTTAAACCTTATAAAAGAAGCAAAAGAAGAAGCAAAAAGAAAGAATTTGAGAATTCAATTTAAAATGGGGGATTTTAGAGAAATTCCATATCCTTCTGAAAATTTTAATAAAATAATCTGTTTATGGTCTAGTTTCAATCACCTTCTAAAAAAGAAGGATCAAATTACTGCTTTAAATGAGATGTATAGAATATTAAAAAAGAAAGGCCTTGCAGTAATCGATTTTCCAAATGGGGAATCAAAATGGGCAAAAGAACAAATAAAATTACATGGGCGAGTGGTACCAGACATAATAAACAATTTAGAGGTTTTTAATTATTTTCATGATAAAGCCACTCTTAAAGAATTAGGGAATAAAACCAAATTTCGACAGGAAGTGAAATTTAACAATATCGCCGGAAGAAGAAGAATTATTTGGATTCTCAAAAAAATATAGAAAAGCTTATATACTTTAGAGAGCCTTAAATACACTTTCAATTAGATGATAGCTCTTTTGTTATATAATCTGTAATCGCCTCCATCGTTTCTTTCATAGTTTCAAAATTACTATTGTTCAAAACAAATCTTTGTATTAAACCAAAATCTCTTTCAATAGGATTCAACCAAGAAGCTCTAGTTGGAAGTGGAGCAATCTTGATTCTTGGAGTCAAATCAAGAAATGCCTTTATTGCTCCAAAAGTATGAGCACTCCAACCATCCCAAATAATATAAATATCTTTTTCAGGATATACCTTTAAAAGTTCTTGAAGAAAATCAATTACTATAAAAGAATTTTTCCAATCGTAAAATTTATGATGCATCTTTTTGCTGTGCACATTTCTTGCTGCAAATAAATCACATATTCCTCTTACTTTTTGTCCATAAGGAATATGGCTGTAGCCCCTAAAACAAAAAGACTGACCGCCATATTGCTTTATTGCAGTTTGTCCTTTCTCGTCGTAAGATAGAACAACGCTATTTTCTGGGGCTTTTGCCAATAATTGCTCTATTATTCTCTTTTTTTCAAAAAATTTTTATCCGGGCTGTATTGCCATCTTTTGCTTTTTGTTAATTTTGCTCCAGCCTTGAGCAAAATTTGTCTAAGAGTTTCTATGCTAATAGACTCTACTACCTTACTTTCTATCAAATGTTTTCTTAATCTTGGAAGAGTCCAATAACTAACTGGAATTTTAAAATCTCTAGGGCTTCTTGAAAAATGCAAGAGTATTGCCATTCTATCTTCTTTAGAAAATGTTATTTTAGCACCTTTAGCTTTTTTTCTTTGTAAAACTTTTAATCCAAATTGATTAAAAGCTCTTATAGCTTCTCTTACTTTTCTTGCTTCGCAATTAATTTTTAGAGCTATCGCTATGGCAGATAATTTTTCTGAAGAAAATAATATAATCTTTGCTCTATCTTTGATAAAAGCATTGGTAGAGTGCAATGCTAAAGAAAGTTTTTCCTTTTCTTCTGGGGAAATACCTCTAACAAATATAGAGGCATTTGTTTTCCTTTTATTTCTTACTCTGTAAATTGGATTTACAGGACCTAAGCACTTAAGGTTAACTTTCTTTATTTTTCCATTAACCCTTATTGACCTCCTTAAGTACTTGTATTTTTTCCCCTTTATTTCTTTTATTTCTATGTATGCCATAGTAAAATCACCTCATTAAGTTAGGGGGTACGCTACTTTATATATCTTTCGTATATAAAGTAGGTTAGAATTAGAGTTAAATTAAAGTGACTATTATCAGTTAGAAAGTGTACTTAAAATATATGGAATATAGAGTGATTAAAATAGATTATCAATATAATCAAAAAAATAAGAAAATAGAAGTGAATAAAAAACTTGGAAGACTAGAATTCTCATTAACGGCGATAGAAGGTCAAGAGTTTAGAATGCCCTATGTTTGTCATTAAGCGTTTAAGATGAATAAGAACGAGACTCTCTCGTTAGAATTAAAACCAAAAATATATTTCAATGTTAATAAAAATAGTGGAAGGTGGAATTTCTCCGATAAAAATAAAAGAGTTGCATTTAATAAATCAATTTCTGAATTAAAAGAGTGGGATGATAAAATCAAAATAATAGTAGTTAACATTACTGATAAATGTAATTTAAATTGTGTTTATTGCACTAGACAATATACTAGAAACAACCCCAAGATTATGAAAAAGAAGGTTATTAGCGAAATATTGTCGAAAGCGGCTAAATATGCTCGCGCTAATAATATTGAAATAACCATTCAATTTCATGGTGGGGAGCCATTAATGGAGTTCAAAAAGATAATATCTGCGTTTGATAGTTTAAAAGAAAAAGGAAAAGAAAATATCAGAATACGGATACAAACAAATGGAACTCTTTTAAACGAGAGAATATTAAAAGAATGTAAAAAGAGAGGTATAGACATTGGTATAAGTTTAGATGGAAGAGAATTAGAAAATGATATAACTCGGAAAGACATTTCTGGAATTGGAACGTTTAAAAGAGTAAAAAAATCGTTAAAGCTAATAAAAAGATATCAAAAAGAAGTCCATTGTTTAACTGTAGTTACAAATGTAAATATGAAAAATTTAGATGAAATATTAGATTATTTTAATAAAATGGGCATAAACGAAGTGGGATTTTTGCCATTATATGAAGAACCAAAAACAAGAACGATTAAGAAAGAAATTATTCCAAATATACGTGATTTAGCAAAATACCAAAAAATTTTATTCGATAAATGGATAAAAATATTAAGAAATAAAAAAAGTCTTGCTTTGAATATATCGACTTTTCAAATTTTAATATGGAATTTATTGTCTTCGAATAGTTCATCAAAAAAATTTAGAACTAATTGCGGTGTGGGTGTTAACTCTTTGTTTATAGAATCAGATGGCAGTATATGGGGTTGTGGGGCGTTTTCATATACAAAAAAATTGAAAATAGGAAATATAAACCAAGATAATCTTAAAAAGATACTAAAATCGAAAGCACGTCTTCAATTCAAAAATAGAATTACCTCTAACGTGCATAATTGCAAGTCTTGCGTATTCCAATTTATATGCTGCGGAGGATGTGTTGCAAACGGATTTAGAAATAATGAAGATATTTATGGAATTGATGTATGGTGCGATTATTGGAAAGAAATAATAAATCACATACTTTTGAGAATATATCAAAATCCTGAAATAATTAAATTAATTCCAGAATACAACATTATTAAAAAAAATGATTGATTGTCATGTTCATCTTGGATTGGATGTTAGAAGTGGAAAATATTTAACTGCAAAAGATTTATCAGCAAGACTAAATAGGCATAATTTAGCTGGAGCAATTATATTTCCCTGCCCGATTGTGCCAGTTAGAAAAAGAAATCCTTACGCCGAAGCAAATCGAGAAATTTTAGATAATAGTAAGAAAGATGAAAGATTTTTACCTTTTATGATGGTTCATCCCATGTATGACGATTTAAATTATCTCAATACGCATTATCACTTATTTAAAGGATTCAAAATTTATCCCAGAAGTAAAGGAATGGAATTTTCTTATTGCGAAATAGCAGATTATGAGGTCATGAAATTTCTTGCAGATTCAAAAAAACCAGTATTATTTCACACTGGATATCGAGAAGGGGAGAGAATATCAGCCATTTCGTGGTTCGCTAAAGAATCAACTGGCTCAGTAATATTCGCGCATTCTGGGGATTTAATTGCTAAAGATATAAAGATTGCTTCAGAATATCCAAATGTTTTAATTGATATTTGTCCTTTGGCAACTATGATTGAAAACAATTTTTTTGTTTCCGAAGACCGAAGACCACGCGAATTAAAAGGAAAACTAACCACGCAAAAAGTATTAGAATATCTCAAAGGCTTATTTGGTAAAAGGATTATTTGTGGTAGTGATTCTCCCTCATGCGATCAACTTTTAAAAGATGGATATTTGAGAGAAATAGAAGTTGCAAAAGAGATGAAAAAAATGGGGCTGGAAGGATATAAACTTATATAAAAAATTTGAAGGCGAGAAAATATTATTAATTTCTCTTTGGAAGTTTCTATTATTGCTTCGTTTTATTCTCCAACATTCTTCGCGAAGAAAAAAACTTGAAAAATAATGCAAAAAAGAGGCAGCGACTGCTATAAAAAGCAAAAGCAAACCTTATAAACATCCAAATACTTGAATAATCAAACAAAGCACTATGATAAATAAAAGAGGTTTGAGTGATGTTGTTACAACTGTTCTGATTATTCTATTCAGTATTATAGCAGTTGCAATTGTTGGGGGCATAGTATTAAATCAAATCTCAAAAACCGGCGGCAAAATTGAAGCAACGACAGTTTGCAATGAAATAGACATCACGCCCACAAAATGCTTTTATAATGATAAAACAACACTTCCCGCAGTTGCTGCGCTCATAAGAAGAGGAGCAGATAATGTAAAATTTAAAATAACGAGCATAACACTAATTGCAGAAACAGCAAGCGGAAAAGATTTTACCCGAACCTTGCCCCGCTCTCTTAATTCCTTAGATAGTTTTTGGGGAGTTATAACTGAAGATTCAATTAGAACTGACTTCCCTCTTCGTTTTAAAGTTGGCTATCAATTTCAGAATTCCAAGGGCAAATTAATAGACTGCGCTCCCCTTCCAACAAGCGTGAAGTGTGTGAATAATGGGGGGGATTATGCAACAGGAGTATCACCCCCAGCGTCTGTAACATTGACCATAGTGAACGGAGTAGCAACAAACCCAGAAAAAAATAGTTATAATCCGGCAAGTATATATGAAGCAAATACTATTGCGACTCTTGTGCAATCAAACTCTAAACTTGGAAGAGCAACGGTTTTAATAACTAAGATTGATAAAAATACACCTTCAGATATAAAAATGAGTATTTTAGATGGCAATGTTGGTGCTGATAAGTGGGATATAACTCAACCAACGGCAGAAATAAAATAAAACCTCGCATAAATTAATTATACAACACTACAAATATGGTTTATAGACAATGTTCGTTTTTGAGATATTGTTCAACATTTGTCTGTCTGTTTGCATATAATCTATCAACGCCAGTTCGATATGCCACTATACTTGGGACAACCGGACCAGACAATTTCATTGCACCAACAAGTTGTATTAAGTTAGTAATTTTAAATTACCTCCTTTCAAAAGTTTAGTATAATCTATACATTTTTTGAGTAATAGTTCAAAATTTTTATTCTTATTCCATTCAATTGTGATTAATTTTATTAAAGCTGCATGTTTTTCATATCCTTGGTCATGCATTAACCACAAATCCTTGAATTCTAGATTTAATAATGCAGTTGTAATTGCTTCCTTTATATCATGAGCGGACTCTTCTCCGACTTCTCTCTTTATATTTTCAAAGAAGTATTTATGAAAATGCAAATGAAATATCTCATGACCGGATGTTTTTAGTATTTGTAATAGCGAACCAAATATTGGAAATGAGTATGATTTATCTTTTGGATTATACGGGCAACGACCAATTGTGATTCCATAAGCTGTTACTTTTTTAATATCAAATTTTCTCTTAGTTATAATTTCTAGTCTTTTGATATACTCTTGTTCAATTCTTCTCCAATATTCTCTAATTGTATTTAATAATAATACTATATTTTTGGAACTATAAATATTAGAATTATATTCAATCAATTTATCTTTACAATCTTTCAAGTCTTTATTACTTATTATTTCGCTTATCTTAACAGGAAGAACAAATTTATAATCATATGCAGTAGGATTTTTATAAGTATTGTAGATATTTTTTATGTCATTATCGATATTAAAAGTAAAGTTTACAATAAGCTTATTCTTTCTGATTTTGTTTTCTCTCATTTTGTCTTTCTCAGAAATCACTGAGGTTAAATCACCCCAAATAATAGAAGAGTAAATTCTATTTAAATGTTGTTATATGCAATTTTGTGTGTAGCCACAACATTTAAAATTATATGAACTCAGAGGATATTATGAAGTCGTTCAAGCATTTCGAGTTAGAGCTTTTGAAGGTCGAAAAAGTTTCAAGGCACTTTACAAGGATAAGAGGTAGAATATATGATGAAGATAAATTCTATTTTTCTAATACTGCCTGGACAGGGAAGATACTCTTATAGTTAGAGTTACTCGAAGGACATTATCTTACGAGGCGCTTAAAAACTCTGAACGCTCTTCGGAATTTATTAAGAATAAAAAATTTGCAGACTATAAGTAGTTGATATTATTTAGGATTTGGTATAACTAATCTATAAAGATTAGCTGAATTTGTTGAAGACTTGCAATCAGGAAATTCAACAAATCCACCCATAACATTATTTGTGAGAACACCAGTCCATTCTTTTCCATCATTAGAGCTTTGAAGAATACATCCTTTTTCAGGAGCATATCCAAAAGGAGAGGCAAAATTTTCTTTTTCAGGATAGAAATTTCCACCATAATGATATCCGCCGTCTTGTGGAGTGCTTGATTTAGCAGTTGAATTCATAAATAATTTAGGTTCTGTTAATTTACTATTCGGAACAATTACTACTGGAAGTCTTGTATCTTTGACAGGAATCCAATATGCATCTTGAGAGATTCCTTCAAAACCCTTTGCACCCTTGCAAATATCAAAAACAGCTGATTCTAAGTTTGTTATGCTTGAATTAACATTAAAACTAAATGCTCCAATAATTCCATTTGTTGAAGTTGAGCCGTTATTTATTTTTCTGTCAGCATAACGTATAACACTTATTGACCTTTGATAATTATTTGCGGCTGCGAAATTTAATCCATTTCTCATAGAAACACCTTGAAAGAAATCATTTGTTCCGTAATTAGGATTATTAACTACTTGGTCAACAATTGTAACTTGCGAAGGAGCATCAACTGCAACATCAAGTGTGCAAATCGTTTTTGTCCCAGGTGCTCTTGCCAAAACTTCTAAGCTATAAGTTTCTCCAGGTCTTAAAACTCTTGTTTCTGCGCCATCATTTCCTCTAACTTTGAAATAAAGAGAAACATCATTATTGTATGGACTTTTACTCTGCGCTTCTGCTTCTTGTGCAGTTCCAGCTCCAAGAGTTAAACCTGCTACCAATGCCAGTTTGCTAACCAATCCTTTAGTTAAATGTTTCATGTTTGAATTTCCAAATCTTATGATTTGTTGATGTAACTACTTAGTAATGAGGGTATTTAAACATTTCGGAAGCGGATTTTTATGATGGGGGTTCTTCGGATTTTAAGAGGGTTTATTCAATATGTCACAAAACCCTTCGGGTTTTGTTTGCGGTTTTGTGACCGCCGGAGAAATCCGCGGTAAGATAACCACTGAATGAATTCCGCGGATTTCTACGAGCGTTAAGAGGGGAGCCTCTGGGTAGGAGCGTGCAATCAGCAGAACTCTTTGAGAAAATCTCCAGGTGAGATAATCCTTATTCCTCTAAATTCTTTTAATTTTAGCAGATGATTATCTTGGCTAATAATAAAGTCAACTCTACCCGCAAAAGCGCAGTCTAATATTTTGTTGTCATCTGAATCTTCTTTTATTGCATCAAATTTCTCAGTAGGAATGACTAATTCAGACATGGCGCGAAGCTCTTTGAAGGTTGTTATTATGTCAAGACACTTGACGGAAAACCGCGGCTTTTAAGCAGAGGTAGTGTCTTGAGCATCCAAAAAACGAGTGCCTCTTCAAACCGCACCTTGAAAGGTGCGGTGGCGCATCGTTTTTTTGATTTCCAAATCGTTATCCTGGATTTTATCTTTAATTTCCGAGTAGGAAAGAACTTTTTCATATTCTGAAAGTATTTCTTCTGATAAAAATAAGGTAATTTCTTTTTTCTTTACCTTTTCAAGGATTCTAAAAGAATCGCCTTCCCAAAAGGTGCCCGAGATAAGAACATTCGTATCGGCAGTTATTTTCATTTCTTTTTGGATTTTCTGAATCTGTGAATAATATCGACTGCATCTGATTCGCTGAATCTGGTTTTTTTCATCGATTCCCTTAGAGGAGCAGTTATCTCTTTCCAAGTTTTTTCTTCATCAAACTTTTTAATAACGAGCGTATTTTCTTCTAGAGCAAACACTATTCTTTCTCCTTCATCTAACACTAGCTTTCTTCTTATTTTCGCAGGGATTGCAATCTGCCCTCGCGAGCTTATAGTTCCAATTTCAATTATTTTTGCCATGGTATTTACAAGATTAGTAAGATGTATCTTATATTTAAACTTTCCGCTATTGGTTTTTATGATGGGGAAGGGGAAGGGTGAAAAAAGGAGATAGCGATTTTGGAATTGGTAAATACACTAGAAATGCAATTTAAAATGAGTGAAGAAAGGAGGTTTTTGATACTACGATAAATAAATAGATAATCTAAAAATGAAAGGGGAAAGATTTATATCTTTTTTAAGTGACAACAAAGCAAAAACTTAAAAAGTTGCAATTTATTATTTATTATGGTAAAATGTAAGATTAATGGAGGATTTGTTTATGTAACAAATTACTCTCAAAAATTTAGAGAATTAATACAAAACATATCTGAAAGAGCAGAATTAGCTATTCCCTCTAAAAGATTAGTAGGCATAGGAGTTTTTCTTTTTGGATCTCCTTCGCGACAAGAAATGGTTGATGAATCTGATGCAGATATAATGATAATTAGAGAAACTGACAATGAGGATTATTTAATTTTTAGAAATGAATTTATTAAACTTCTTGAAAAAGAGAACTTTGAAAAGATTGATGTCCCTGATTGGGGCAATTATGAAGATTGTGAGATATATTTAAAGGAGAGCATAACTGAAGGAAATCAAGTTGTAGAGTCTAAGTTTATTTATGGTGATATTAAGACTGCTTATTATATAGAATCTTTAAAAGATAAATATTGCACTACTGAGAGGTTTGAAAAAGTATTTTGTTTTCAAAAATTGTATTTTGATCAGTATTATACTCAGAGGAATAAGCCGGGAATAAAAAATGTAAAATATGGGCATGGTGGAACGAGAGATTTTATGTTCTTAACATGGTTTACGAATATTCTAGATGCATCCGAAAACAGAAAAATCAATATTGAAGACAATTTTCCTTTAGCTTACAAATCCCTTAGTTCTATTTATGAAAGAAAGCTAATAAATTTTGCAGATTACAAAAAATATTCTGAAAGCTTAAGTATTGTTCTTATTCTTCGAAATGAGATTTTGATTCAAAATAAGTTTACTTCTGAAGCAGGGCTCACTTATTTAGATGAAAAAACTATTAATCTCTTGTTCAAAAGAAGATTATTTAAGGAAGAATATTTAATTGATGCGGTTTCGCTTAGAATATATCTTGAGAAACACATACAAAACATTGCGGAGTTAAAACAAATAATCTGGAATTTATTTATTGCACATCTTTATTCTTCAAAAGGATCCGAGTGGACCAATAAATTCAATAATTTTTTAGCAGGAAATATAAATCAATTGGATGTAGACTCAGTTGAAGGATCAGATGAACTACTACAGATGGCAATTATATGGAATATCTCTAAGAAAAGAGACTCAAGCTTGTTTGAACATGTGTTTGAAGAGTATTCTAAGAGTAATAGTTGGGTTATTCTTGCTTCTCTTTGTTGCCATATGGACTGTCCGGATAAGATATTAAATAGAGTTTTAGAAAAAGGTTTTAGAAAAGGGTATGAATATCTTTTAAGGATTATTTCTAGAAATAAGAATGTGTCTAAAGAGACTTTAAAGAGAATAATCGATAATCCTAATTTGGAATATCGATATAAAATTGTTGCTAGAACTGCTTATGAAATGGGGGTCGAAAAAGCGAATGAACTCAGATAAAATTCTTAATATAATTTTATTAAGGCATGGCGAGACTGTTTATAATAAAGAAAAGAGATTACAAAGCCCAAAAGACTCGCTTACGGAATTTGGTAAGAAGCAAATATTGGATTTGCAGAAAGCGCTTGATAAATTTGATTTCAATGCAATAATTTCCAGTGATGAAAAAAGAGCCATAGAATCTGCAGAAATAATTTCTCAGGCAGCGAACAAAGATTTTAAAAAAATTCCTTTAATTAGAGAGAAAAGTAGCGGAGACTTCTCTGATAAATTAGTTAGCGAAGTAGATTGGTCTTTAGTCAAAGGAAGCTTTTTAGAAAAGAAGATTCCTGGAGGAGAGAGTGTAAGAGAAGTTATGATTCGCGCCCTTGAATTTCTTCAAATCTTAAATGAGTTTAAGCAAGGTGAAACAATTTTAGTTGTTTCACATGGAACTTTTTTGAGAATATTATTTTGTTTAGTATTCAATAAAGATATACAAGAATATTTGTTAAACTATGAATTCCCGAATGCTTCCTATATAATAATCTCTCGTTTAGAATCAGGCAAGTGGATATTATCAGAATCTTCGTTAAGTAAAAAAGCAGAGGTATCTCATGGATAGATACACCTATAAACAGGCTTATGAATTAGCAGTGCGATTGCTTCCTCAAGGTTTTGCTCAGATTGAAAGAGGAAGAAATAACTGGGTGTTTGAGTATGCGGAGAGAGTACTAACGATTCCTAGACATGAAAGAGTAAGAGATTATTCTGTAAGGGTAAACGCAATGCGTTTTTTGCTTAATCGTGGAATTCCAGTATCAGAAGTATTAGATTATTCTCTCGAGAGAAATGGCACTCCTGAGTATTTGATAGTTAAAAAAATAGCTGGGGGGCATGTTCAGCTTTTAAGTTCTACTTTGTCTGAGAGAGAAATGATACATCAGTCTGCAGGGGAGATATTAAGAGAGATTCATAATTTAAATTCTTTAATGTATGGAAGACTCAATCGAGATCTAGTCGGAGAAGATAGATCTTGGTCAGATTTTATAGATAACTTTTTTGCAGAATCATTGAGAAGGGTCAAGTTATCTCATCAGTTATACCAGCGATTCGGTGCTTCTTTGGAAGAAGAATATCAAAAAGGCAGAGATAGTTTGCCTACTCTTTCGCCCCCATCATTTCTTCATGCAGATTTTCATTTAGGCAATCTCCTTTTTAAAAATGGACGAGTATCTGCAGTGTTAGATTTAGACATAGTCTCTTCTGGAGATCCTAGTTGGGATACAGGGCATTATTGCCGCACTTTTAACTTTGATAGAATTAGAGGCGTTGAAGATTTTAGAAAAGGATATGGAAAAACAGGAGACTTAATTAAGGAAAGGTTATACTGTTTGATAATCTGGGCAAGAAAAATAGGCACACAGGCAGTGCAAAGACCAGAGGCATTAAACGAAACAATTCCGGAATTAGAAAGGATTTTCAAAGGGGAAATATGAAGTCAAAATTAATTTTTATTAGACATCCAGAAACAGAAGAGAATTTGTTAAATATTCAGCAGTTACATCATACTGCAAATTTTACTGAAAAAGGAATGAAACAACTAAAAGCAATGAAAGAATATCTTACTAATTATAAAATGGACTTTTGTTTTTCTAGCGATTCACCAAGATGCATAAAGACTGCTGAAGAATTAATAAATAAATCAGTTCAATGCGCTTTTATAATCACACCATTACTAAGAGATAAATCTAATGGTATTTTTGAAGGACTGAAGAACTCTGAGATTGATTGGACTGAGATAAACAAGCAGCCTTTTGAGACTAGAAAAGCGCCCGAGGGAGAGAGTCTGAAAGAGGTGAAAGAGAGATTATTAATATTAATGAATAAAATAATTTGTCTGCCTGAAAATTCAACTGTTTTGATAATAAGCCATAACTTGCCTATTAGTGTTTTAATAGGATATTTACTTGGTTATGATCTGGAGAAAACAATTGCGAATATTAAGATTAATAACTGCACCTTTTCAACAGGAGAATTAGATGCGACAGAGTTTAAGATTAAAGCTATAAATCAGGAGATATTAAAATGAGATTATTAATGATTAGACACCCTGTTACGTTAGCAAATATCCAGAGCATGGTTCAGCATGAAATTGAAGGAGATCTTGCTCCACAAGGTTATGCACAAATTGAGAAGTTAGTCTATAGATTAAAACATGAAAGTTTTGATTATTGTTATTCTAGCGACGCGCATAGGTGTAGAATTCTGGCAGAAGCAATAGCAAGGTCTAAAGGAATTTCACCTATTTATAACTCATTATTTCGAGAGATAAATAATGGGGCTTGGAATGGAAGCAAGAAGGAAGATATAAAAAGATTAGGGTTATCAGATCAAATAAATCTCAGACCTGAGGGGGGAGAGAGCTTGCAGGATTTGGCTGATCGAACTTTACAAGCGTTAGATTTTATAAAATCTCGCGGAGGAGAAAGAAACATTTTAGTCTCGCATGGTTGGTTTTTAAAGATGTTTTTAGGTTTGCAATTAGGAATGAATCCTATTGATTCTATAAATAGACTAAAATTTAGCAATTGTGCTATTTCAGAGATTCAGTTAAAAGAAGGCGGTTGTTTGGTCGAATATTTAAATAATCGGGATTATCTAAGAAGATGAAAATTCATATTTGCGGTATTTATGGCTCTGGAAAGTCAACATTAGCTAAGGTTTTGTCTAAAAAGTTTGGAATTAAGAATTATTCTTTAGATGATTTGAAATATGAGATTAAATATAGCAAGGTTCGATCAGTAGAAGAGAGAATAAAAAAGCTTCAAGAGATATGTATCTTACCTGAATGGATAACTGAAGGAACATGGTCCAATTATGCTGAAGATGCATTTAAAAAAGCAGATGTCATTATAGTCATGGATACATCTAAATTTATTTGTATTTATAGAATATTGAGTAGGCACATCTCTAGAGAAAAGCACGAAAATGATACTTTTTCGGAAGCTATTAAATTGGCTAGAGAAGTTTTTAGGTATCATTTTACAAAAAATCCCGTTTCATTGTATGCGCATAAAGATTTAATAAGAAGATACAAAAAAAGAGGTTTAATAATTAGAAGGAAGTCAGAAATTCCAGGGATTATAAAAGAGATAAGTGGATTTTAAAGTTAACTTTGTTTTGTTTATCAATTCTTCAAATTTGCTAATTATTTTTATTTTGCCGTCGGCGAAATGGGGCTTTTGGGTTGAAGGGAGATGGGAGAAAGGAAGAGGCATCGTGAATTCTGGTGATTATGCTGGACTTTTGCTCAGAATCCTCAAGAATTTTCAATTCTTGATGGCCTCGAAAACCAAAGGTTTTCTCAGTCCCGTGATAGACATTTCCAAAACATCGAGCACAATTAACGGAAATGACTATATTTTAATTTTCTAACTTTATTATTTCTAAATCCTTATCTTCATAATCACAATCTAAGCACACAATTACTAACTTTTGTTCAAAATTAAAAGAGTTTATCTTTTTGGCTTTTTCAATTAAAGAAAACTTAATTTCATTTATATCTGATTTAGTTAAACTCTTGAACTTTACTTCTCCGACTAATATTTTTTTGTTTTGCTTATCTATTCCAACTATATCTGCTTCTGAATTTTTGTCCCACCATCTCCCAAAAAAATAGTCTTTGTATCTTTTGTTCCGAATTAGCTCAGAAATTGCTATATCCTCGAAAATTCTGCCTGCAAAAGTGTTTAATTCCGGCATGATCTTCTCATCTAAAAGTTTATCTTGCTTTTCCTGTTCAATGTATTCTTGATTTTCAAATACAAATCTAAACCAAAATTTGAAGAAATTATCTCTTAGTAGATATATTCCGTTTCTTGACTTCGAGAAGCTTTTTTCGGTAATAGGAATTCTTCTTTCCACCAATTGCAGGTCTATTAAAACACTTAAATACTTATTAACAAAGGATTTTTCCAATCCAGTGTCATTAACAATCTGTCTTGCTTTTGTATTTCCTTTTGAAATTGAATACAAAATTGAGAAATAATTTCTTGGTTCTTTTAATTCCTCTCTTAATGCAAATAAAACATCCTGATAGAGAAATTTGTTCTTTCTTATTATATTACTAAGTATATTCTCTCTTAAAGGCTTATTGAAATCAAATTCCAGCAAATATGCAGGCATTCCGCCTAAAACCACATAGTTTAATATTCTTTCCTTCAGGCTCATTTTTTCAGGAAAAAATAGGCAAGCGTCTCTAAATTTCAAGGGTTCTAAAAGTATTTGTTCAGTTCTTCTTCCATAAATCGGGCTTTTTTTACCTAATAATTTCTCCATCATATTTATAGAAGAGCCGCATAAAACAAAAAAAGCATCTTGCTTAGAAAATTTATTATCCCAATAATCTTGCAATATTGTTGTAATTTTTCTTGAAGACTGAACAATGTACGGAAATTCGTCAAATACTACTGGAATCCTAGGTTTTTTAGATAAATACAAAAACAAAGTATCCCAGTTAGAGAATGGATTTGCTTTTAAAACTTCATCATTATAATACTCTGCAATCTGAGAACTTATTTTTTTTAATTGCTCTATTTCTGATTCTTGCCTTGCTAAGATATAAAGTCCCTTATGTTTTTTCAAAAATTCTTTTAGCAATTCGGTCTTTCCAACTCTTCTTCTGCCATAAAGAACAACTAATTTTGCACTTCCCGTTTCATAAATCTCATTAAGAAAAGCTAATTCTTCGACTCTATTCTTGAATGTTTTTTCTGCCATCTTTATGTTTTATACTTGCTGATTTTAGTATACTCTGAAGTAATATACTCGAAAGTATACTATTTAAATGCTTTGCTTGGGCTGAATTTACATATATTTAAAGCTTTTGTTGAAGTGATTTTGCCAACGGAAGAGGAGGGATTGATTTTATACTATTTTTGTATATCATTCATCCACAAACTTTGCTTTCCCGCTGGAAACCAGGATGCCTGAAACTTCTTTGTCAAGATTCGCCAGCTGTCCTGCTGTAAATGGCCCGACTAAATTGCCGGACATATCAACGAATTGCTCAACCTCTTGGCTAAAAAGAATCATCTTATTCTCCTCTTTTTCCTTTTTTCCATTCATAGAGCTTGCCATTTCTTTATCCCCATCTTCAAATACTTTAACCAGTTTGTCAAACATCTCTTTTTCAAAACTAAGCATATTTTCATAGTCTCGTTTCATCATGCCTGTTTCAGTCGCTACAAAAATTAAATTCAAAAGCTTTTTCTTGCGCACTCTGATTAATTCCTTAAAAATTGAAATTGAATTTTCCAATTGTTTTTTTGATTTAAGCGCTGAATCAGCAAACAAATCTTCTTCTTTCAAGGATTGCTGCTTCTTATCACTTAGATATTCAGATATCTCGGCAATAAAACTTTTTGGAAGCGGCTGTAGAAGTTCGCTGTATTTCTCTTTTCTTAACAATTCATAGATATCATTGTAACTAATCATAAAATAACGTTTAATTGTGAGTTTATAAAAATAATTATACTCTGCTTAGTGATAAATTAGTAATCGACGTGGGGGCAGCATTAAATAAAAGTTTATAAGTATCATTTGTATTTTACTGGAATGAAAAACATAAAAAGTATTGTGTCGTCTGCAGTTCTGGCTATTGCTCTTTCAACAGGATGTTCTACTCCAATGTCAGTCTACAAAGGAGATGTAGCAGTGAAAGCACAACAAACACAGCCCAGATATCTTGAACTAATTATTAAAGAAAAAAGGCAAGATTCTGATGTTTGTCTTTCCCTTGAAGGGAATAGAATTCTTAGAGGAAATCATAATAGTGAAATAGCGGTGCAAAAATCATCTGCTGATAAACCATACACCTTGAGAATGTATGATGCACGAGGCAAGTGTTTATATCAATGCAAAGTCCCATCGCATCTGGAAATAAAATTTGAGGGGCACCTGCCTGTGGGTTGGTTGTCTGAAGCAAGAACAAAAGTTCTCGTCCCTTATGATGGGCGAATTAACAGAGTTATGATAAAAAACAGAGGAAAATACACAGCCCTTTTGACTCTTGAACAGCTCAATAAGTAATCATCGTAGAGTCATATTTTGAATTATCCATAATCTTAAAAACATTCTTCTCTTTCACTATAAATGGAAATTATTGCTGATTTGCATATACACTCAAGGCATTCTAGGGCAACAAGTAAAAATATTAATCTTGAAAATCTAGAAAAATATGCGCGCATTAAAGGCATAAATCTGCTCGGAACTGGTGATTTTCAGCATCCTTTATGGAATAAAGAAATTAAAGAGAATTTAAAAGAAGATGAAAACGGAATTTTATGGAGCAAAGCAGGATTTCCATTTATCTGGCAGACCGAAATTAGTTTTATGTATTCTCAGGGGGGGAAAGGGCGGGCGATTCATTTAGTTGTTCTTGCGCCGAATGGAAATACTGCTGATAAGATTATAGAGTATTTGAAAAGCAAAGGAAGAATTGATTATGACGGCCGGCCTATTTTTGGGATTTCCTGCAAACAGTTCATTAAAGAAGTTAAGGAAATAGATGATAGAATTGAAATTATTTGTGCGCATTGCATGACCTCATGGTTTGGAATTTATGGCTCTGAGAGGGGATTTGATTCTTTGGAAGAGGCTTTTGGAGAGCAAACAAAGCATATTTATGCTGTTGAATCTGGAATGTCTGCAAATCCTGCGATGCTCTGGCGTTTTAAAGAAAAGTTTAACGTTGTTTCATTTAGCGATGCACATAGCTTTTGGCCTTGGAGAATGGGGCGGGAAGCAACTATTCTTGAATTGGATAAACTAAGTTATGGTAATTTAATTAAAGCAATCAGAACTGGAAAAGGCTTGAAAGGAACAATAGAAACTCCTCCAGAATATGGAAAATATCACTGGGACGGGCATAGAAATTGTAATTTTTCTTGTTCGCCTTCTGAAACTAAAAAATTAGGCGGAAAATGCCCTAAATGTGGAAAAGGATTAACAATTGGAGTGGATTACAGAGTTGAAGAGATTGCTAAAGAAAAATCAGGCTACAAGCCTGAAAATGCCAGAGTTTTTTATGAACTTATTCCATTGCATGAATTAATTGCTTTAGCTTTGGGTACAAGAATGGAAAGTGCAAAATCTTGGGAGATTTATAATTTAATAATTGAGAGATTTGGAAATGAATTAAATGTTTTAATGAAAGTTTCACGGGAAGAAATGCTGAGAAATAAGATTAATGAAAAGCTTGTCGAAATAATTTTACTGGGGCGGGAAGGCAAATTAAAAGTTAAGCCCGGATATGATGGAGAGTATGGCGTTGTATTGATGCCTGAAGAGCAGGAGAAATTGTTTTAGAATTTTTCTATTCTCGTGATTTTTATGAACTTATAATGTGCATCTTTTGTCTGCTGATTGCATTTAGGGCAAGAAGATTTTAAGGTATAAATTGGAGATTCGTGGGAAGGGCATTTGCGGAGTTTCATTTTATAAAATAAATTCTCTATCTTTTAATTTTTGAATGTCAGTTCTTAATTCTTTATAATCTAATAATTCTTCTTTTGCAACCCATTTTAACTCTGAGTGGTCGGCAGGATTTAAAATAAAATTGCTGTTTGCAACTTCAATTAAAAAGGGGATAATTACCCAGTGTGCTTCCTTATCTTCGACAAAATATGGACTGCCTGATTTGACTATCTTCCCTTTCAAAGAAGTTTCTTCTTTTAATTCTCTTAAAATAATTTCTTCTGCTGTTTCTTTGGTGTCAATAAAACCAGAAATAAATTCCCATTGATTGGGAGCACTTTTTTTCGTTTCGGCTCTTTTTCCAATCAAGTATTTATTTTTATATTTTATAACTGCTGAAGTAATAACGTGCGTGTTCATTTTATTTCTTCATTTCCTTAACCTCAAAAAAAAGCTTTTTTTCTTTTGCTTTTTTTTCTATCTGCTGAAGTGCATCTTCTATTTTTGAATTTGCTTCTTTGAAATCTTTGCCGTTTGCAGTAATTGAAAAACACGAAGAACCAAGGTACCGCATATCGACATTTTTCTGGTCTAGAATTTCTTTTATCTCCACGACTCCATTTTCAGCAAAGGATTTTATTGCAAACTCTTTTTTTGCAATTTTCTCTTTTTCTTTTTTTTCCAACAGGAGTTTGGCAAGTTTTTGGGCATCCTCTTTTCCGATGAATTGGGCAAGCAGCGAGGGATTTTCTCTGGCCTCATCATAGAACTTCCAAAGCTCGGATTTTTCTTTTATCTTCTTAATTATCAATTCATAATCTTTTGCAATGGTTTTGAATAAGGCTGTAAAAGTTTTTTCCTTCTTGTATCTTTCCTGCATTTCCTCTTTCTCTTTTCCAGTAACTCTTCTTAGGCTTAGTTGAGGAATATCATTAATTATTCTTAAGACTTTGCAGACTATTTTTTTATTGGGGGCAACGTATTCTCTCAAATTTCTAATTCTGCCTGCGGCAACTTCAGACATGACAAGACTTGCGTTGCCGTTTCCTTCTATTTCTATGAAAATAGTTGTTCCTTCTACCTTTCTAACAGTACACATAACTAAGTCATCTTCTTTCAATTCCATAAAACTTCTTTAACTATTGCTTTAATTTTAGTTTTACCTCCGCGTGTTCTGGTTAATAGGTGATTGCACTTGCTGCATTTTATTTGCATTGAAGACTTGCCAAAAACTATTTGTTTCTGCTTGCATCTAGGACAAGCGATTTTCAGAAATTTGCCTTTTTGTTCTGCCATGTATATTAAAAAAGTTAGAGTCTTTTAAACTTTTAGATAGCGGGGTTTAAAGAGATTAAGAGCTTATATCTTTATCAGTTCATTATCTAAAACTTTTTTTAGTTCTTCAATGAATGCTTCTTCTTGCTCTTTCGAAATAAGGCATCCTGCGGCTTTCGGATGGCCTCCAACTTCTCCGCCGAGCTGAACAACCACTTTATTTAAAACTTCACGAACATTTCTTCCCTCTTTGCCTGCAATTCTGGCAGAAACCTTTATTTTATCTTCATTATAAGCAAGAGCAACGATTATTGTGCCTTCAGAATAGACTGGTGAATGAGATATTATGGAGGCTACTGTTCCAATTATTGTATCTTTTATTTTATTTCTCGCATTGATTATAGTATAATCTTTTCCAGATATTTTTTCTGATTCTTCTATGTATTTAAGGGCAGCTACAAGATGTTGCTTGTATTCGATATATATTCTTTCAGCCTCCTCTTTGCATTTTTTGTTGCCAAGGCAAAAACCGAGTGAAACTGAAGAGCAATCCATCCTGCTGCAGGCATTTATCAAAGCTGAGAACTCTCGAGCATCCTCTAATTTATTGAAGAATTTTACAAGATAGAGGTTTCCAATTAAATCAGCTCCTTTTTTTTCACGAACTGAACGCAGCAGAATGGCAGTAATAAGTGAACTCATTTCTTCTTCCGTGAGTTCGTAAAGCGCCTTGAATCTTCCCTCTTTTTTTGTTATATTAGCTTCACGCAAAAGGTCCAGCACACCTTTGTATGAGCCTGTAACCCCCGGGATATATGGATTTGATGAGTATTCTAAAGCTTTATCAAGCGGGCGGGTTGAAGGATAGAGCAGCAATCCTTTCTTTATCATGGCTTCTGCATCTTTAAGGATTTCATCATAGACTTTTCCCAAATCTTTTTCTAAAGCGTCGCCCACCATTCCAATAATTGCCAGACTGGCAAGGTCTTTATTTTCGCTTGAAAGAGATTTAGCAAAAAGATAACAAATTCCTGCTGCAGACATTGGCTCGAAATTTGATGTTAGCGGATTTATCATAGTTACATTGCTTGGAATTTCTTGAATAATCTCGTGATGGTCAAAAATAAAGATTTCAGTTTTTTTGTTTTGAAGGGTATTTAAGCTTCCAGAAGCTAAATCAAGAAAAATCAGAACTTCATTTTCTGGGAGATTTTTTATAAAATCTTCTTCCATGCCTTTTACTATATGCAATGAAAACTTTTTGTGCCATCTTTGCAAGGCTCTTGAAAAAATAGCTGCCGAAGTGATGCCATCTGTATCATAGTGGCTAATAACTCTCAAGTTTTTTGATTTACTCAATTCGTTAATTCGGTCTATAGCGAGTTTAATTTTATTTAACATTCTCTTTTTTATAAGCAGTGAGCTTATACTTTTCTGACTAACCAAAGCTTTTTGGTAAATGCTCTTTTTGCAGTATAATCATGCGCATTTTTTGAAATGTGCTTTTCCAGAGTTGCTATTTTCTCTTTGGTTTTTTCCTCATCTGATTTGAAAGGGATTTTGGCATCTTTCAATATTTGAACTATTTTTTTGTTGATTATTCGAACTTTGGGAACTCCATGCTTATCCCTAAGAAAAAGGCCTATTTTGGAAGGGGTTTCTCCCTGCTTAGCTAAATCGACGACGATTTTTTCAATTTCTGAAGGTTTTAGGCTTACCCATTCAGGTTTTTCTTCTGCTTCCATCAAAGCTTTTTAGAAAAGAAGTATTAAAAAGCTTGTGGTTTTGCAGCTGTGTTGCATGATTAATGCAATATAGCTGTTTTACTATTGAAATCAATGACAGTTATACTTGCTTTGTTTTTTTTCAAGACTGCAAGCACTTTATTTTTGTCCTTTACATTAAGTATAATTACCCCATTATTCAAATACTTGTGAGGTATTCCATCTAATATTCCCTTACGAATATATTGATATTTTTGATTGTATGAATAGTCTTTATAACCGTTTATTGCCCTTTGAATAGCGAGTTTTTGTTTAACCTTACATTTTTTTAATTCGTAGCTTATTATCGATAACTTTTCCATAGGTATGTTATATCTCAATAATACTTAAATATTGCTACTGACTTATATAAGCCAGTATAATGGCATATAAAAAAAGAAAAAATAAGTATATTGACAACCGAAATTGGTCAAAGTACAATGAAGAGTTGGTGATGCGGGGCTATTTTTACATTAATCCCTCTTTTCTTCTAACTTGGAATGATGAATTAGAGCAAATGAATGCTGGAAAAGTTGGAGAACCTTACCTTTATCCTGAATCTATGATAAAATTTTTTGCAGTTTTACACTGCAAGGGATTTGACTATCGAGCATTAGAGGGACTTATGAAATCATTGTCTGAGAATTATAAATTTCAGTTCCCAGTAATAAGTTATAGCCAAATTTGCCGTCGGATAAATGATTTGGATATAGACTTTAAGATACTTGAAGAAGATACGAAAGATTATCTTGAAGTCGGTGTTGATGGTTCTGGAGAAAAGTCAACAAAAAGAGGCGGATGGATGAGAGAAAAAT
>ERZ1292640.380-Hain-H43-02um-R1-380-length-36106-cov-6_pt1 | contig 36106 bp, 36 predicted proteins | sample MGYA00564404_ERZ1292640 | MGnify/ENA primary metagenome ERZ1292640 (study PRJEB36523, sample SAMEA6512636) | groundwater metagenome | collected 2019-01-08 | study: AquaDiva: Metagenomics assemblies of 32 groundwater samples | reverse complement strand
GGTCGCCGCCGACGCGCACACTGCCCTTGTAGACCATGCCGCCGAGCGAGATCACGCCGACCTCGGTGGTGCCGCCGCCAATGTCCACCACCATCGAGCCGCTGGCCTCGGACACCGGCAGGCCGGCACCGATGGCGGCGGCCATCGGCTCCTCGATCAGGTACACCTCGCTGGCGCCGGCGCCAAGCGCCGATTCGCGGATGGCGCGGCGCTCGACCTGGGTCGAGCCGCAAGGCACGCAGATGATGATGCGCGGGCTGGGCTTGAGCATGCCGCGCGGGTGCACCATCTTGATGAACTGCTTGAGCATCTGCTCGGTGACGGTGAAGTCGGCGATCACGCCGTCCTTCATCGGGCGGATGGCCTCGATATTGCCCGGCACCTTGCCGAGCATGGCCTTGGCCTCGTGGCCCACGGCCTGGATCGTCTTCTTGCCCTGCGGGCCGCCTTCGTGTCGGATGGCCACCACCGAAGGCTCGTCGAGCACGATGCCCTTGTCGCGTACGAAAATCAGGGTATTGGCGGTACCGAGGTCGATCGCCAGATCGGTGGAAAAGTACCGACGGAAAGCTCCAAACATCACATGTCCTCTCTGCTGGCATAGCGAACGCTTCGGCCCGCCATCACCGGATTACGGTTCAAAAATCGTTCCTGGCACCGCAAATTCCGTGAAATCACAAGTACGGCGCCAAAGGCGGGATAATACCCTATCCCCTGTGAATAACCCGGCTGTACGCCCCTGGATTTCGGGACGCTTTTACACACGGTTTCAACCCCTGCCTGCCATGTCACTCTCGTCCGCCGATATTGCGCGCATTGCCAACCTCGCCCGCCTGGAACTCCAGCCCGAGGAAAGCGAGCGCATGCTCACCCAGATCAATGGTTTTTTCGACATCGTGGAGCAGATGCGCGCTGTCGACACCAGCGGCATCGAGCCGCTGGCCCACCCCATGGCCACGGTGGCCGAGGTCGCGCTGCGCCTGCGCGAAGACAGCGTGAGCGAGCCGAACAACCGCGAAGCCAACCAGAAGAGCGCCCCCGCCGTCGAGCGCGGCCTGTTCCTGGTGCCGAAAGTCATTGAATGATGTCCACCGAACTGCACCAACTCTCCGTGGCCGAGCTGGCCCGACAGCTGCGCGAAAAGAAGGTTTCCGCCATCGAGACCGCGCAGCATTTCCTCGGGCGCATCCGCGCCCATGAATCGCTGGGCGCCTTCGTCGACATGAACGAGGAGGCCACCCTGGCCCAGGCCCGTGCCGCCGACGCCGCGCTGGCGGCCGGCACGGCAGGGCAACTGGCCGGCGTGCCGATCGCGCACAAGGACATCTTCGTCACCAAGGACTTCGCCACCACCGCCGGCTCCAGGATGCTGGCCGGCTACCGTTCGCCCTTCGACGCCACCGTGGTCGCGCGACTGGCGGAACAAGGCGCCGTGACGCTGGGCAAGCTCAGCTGCGACGAGTTCGCCATGGGCTCGGCCAACGAGAACGTGGCCGTGCCGGCCGTGGGCCACAGCGCGCCCGAACCGGTGCGCAACCCCTGGGACACCAGCCGCATCCCCGGCGGCTCCTCAGGCGGCAGCGCCGCCGCTGTGGCGGCACGCCTGGCGCCAGCCGCCAGCGGCACCGACACCGGCGGCTCGATCCGCCAGCCCGCTGCCTTTTGTGGCATCACCGGCATCAAGCCGACCTACGGCCGCGCCTCGCGCTACGGCATGGTCGCCTACGCCTCCAGCCTGGACCAGGCCGGCCCGATGGCGCGCAGCGCGGAAGACTGCGCCCTGCTGCTGTCCGCCATGTGCGGCCCCGACCCGGACCGCGATTCGACCTCGCTCGACGCTCCGGCCGAGGACTTCACCCGCTCGCTGAACAACAAGCTCGACGGCCTGCGCATCGGCATCCCGAAAGAGTTCTTCGGCGAAGGCCTGGCGCCCGACGTGCGCGCCGCGGTCGATGCCGCGCTGAAGGAATACGAAAAACTCGGCGCCCAGCTGGTGCCGATTTCGCTGCCGCGTACCGAGCTCTCCATTCCGGTCTACTACATCATCGCGCCGGCGGAAGCCAGCTCCAACCTGTCGCGCTTCGACGGCGTCAAGTTCGGCCACCGGGCCAAGGACTACACCGACCTGCTCGACATGTACAAAAAGACACGCGCTCAAGGGTTCGGCGACGAGGTCAAGCGCCGCATCATGATCGGCACCTATGTACTGAGCCATGGCTACTACGACGCCTACTACCTGCAGGCGCAGAAAATCCGTCGCATGATTGCCGACGACTTCCAACAGGCCTTCCAGCAGTGCGATGTCATCGCCGGCCCGGTGGCGCCCACGGTGGCGTGGAAGATCGGCGAGAAGGCCGACGACCCGGTGGCCAACTACCTGGCCGACATCTTCACCCTGCCGGCCTCGCTGGCCGGCCTGCCGGGCATGAGCGTGCCGGCCGGTTTCGGTGCGAACGACATGCCGGTCGGCCTGCAGCTGATCGGCAACTACCTGAACGAAGCCCGCCTGCTCAACGTGGCACATCGCTTCCAGCAGGCCACTGATTTCCACCTCCGCCAACCGGGGGGCATCTGACCATGAGCGCACCCAAATTAGTCCAGGGCTACGAGGTCGTGATCGGCTTCGAAACCCATGCCCAGCTCTCTACCCAGAGCAAGATTTTCAGCCGTGCTTCGGTCGCCTTCGGCGCCGAGCCCAACACCCAGGCCTGCGCGGTGGACTTGGCCCTGCCCGGCACGCTGCCGGTGATGAACAAGGGCGCGGTGGAACGCGCCATCCAGTTCGGCCTGGCGATCGGCTCGCACATCGCACCGAAGAGCGTGTTCGCCCGCAAGAATTATTTCTACCCCGACCTGCCCAAGGGCTACCAGATCAGCCAGTTCGAGATCCCGGTGGTGCAAGGCGGCGCTGTCGACTTCTTCCTCGGCGACGAGAAAAAGACCGTGCGCCTGGTGCGCGCCCACCTGGAAGAAGATGCCGGCAAGTCGCTGCACGAGGATTTCATCGGCCAGTCCGGCATCGACCTCAACCGCGCCGGCACACCGCTCTTGGAGATCGTGACCGAACCCGACATGCGCTCCAGCGAAGAGGCCGTGGCCTACGCAAAAGAGCTGCACAAGATCGTGACCTGGATCGGTATCTGCGACGGCAACATGCAGGAAGGCAGCTTCCGCTGTGACGCCAACGTCTCGGTGCGCAAGCCCGGCCAGCCCCTGGGCACGCGGCGCGAGATCAAGAACCTGAACAGCTTCAAGTTCATGCAGCAAGCCATCGACTACGAGGTGCGCTGGCAGATCGAGCAGATCGAGGACGGCCACGCCATCCAGCAGGCCACCGTGCTGTTCGACCCCGATACCGGCGAGACGCGCGCCATGCGCACCAAGGAAGATGCCGCCGACTACCGCTACTTCCCGGACCCGGACCTGCCGCCGCTGGTGATTGCACAGAAATGGATCGAGCGTGTGCGCTCGGAAATGGCGGAGCTGCCGCGCGTGATGGCGGCGCGTTTCGTGACCGACTACGGCCTGCCCGAGTACGACGCCACCACACTGACGCAGAGCAAGGCCATGGCGACCTACTTCGAAGCGACAGCCAAGGCCTGCCAGCAGCCGAAACTGGCCAGCAACTGGATCATGGGCGAGGTATCGCGCCGTCTGAATGCCGACGAGATGGACATCGCACAGGCCCCCGTCAGCGCAGCGCAATTGGCAGCACTGATCGCACGCATCGCCGATGGCACGATCTCCAACAACGCCGGCAAACAAGTGTTCGACGCGCTGTGGAGCGGCGACAGCCAGGGCGTGGATGCCGTCATCGAGGCCAAGGGCCTCAAGCAGATGAACGACAGCGGCGCGCTGGAGCAGATCATCGACGAGGTGATTGCCGCCAACGCCGACAACGTGGCGCAGTTCAAGGCCGGCAAGGACAAGGCGTTCAACGCCCTGGTCGGCCAGGTCATGAAAGCCAGCAAGGGCAAGGCGAATCCGCAACAGGTCAACGACCTGCTGCGCAGCAAGCTGGGCTGACGCTGCGTTTGGGCTGGCTCAGCGGGCTGCCGGCGTATCGCCCGAGGACAGTGCCCACAAAGGCCGCAGGCGCGCTTGTTCGGCATCAAAGCGGGCGTTGACGCGGCCACGCTCGGCATCCTGCTCCGCCATGAAGCGCTTCTGTGCCGCCTGGTTGCGGGTGTTCTCATCCGCCTGCCGGCGCAGGGCCAGCGGCGCCTTGGCCGGGTTCTTCTGGTAGAACTCCAGCTCGGCCTGCAAGGCCTCGCGCTGACGCACCAGTTCGGCCATGCGGTTGTCCGCGGCCTGCCGCACCAGCGCAATCTGGGCCAGCGCCTCGGCCCGCTCCTTGTCATGCGCAGCCTGGTTCGGATAACGCAGCAGCAAGGCCCGCTCGCGCTGTTTCTCCTCGGCCTGGCGGGCTTGTACCTCGGCCTCCTGGCGTCGGCGCTGCTCCAGCGCTGCGCGCTCCTGCACGCTCAACGTCGGGCCGACGGTGGCGCGGACCGTGCCGCTGGGGTTGAGCAGACGCTGCTCGCGATCCGCACATTCGGCAATGGGACGATCCGAGGTGCGCGGACGCCCCTGACCATCCGTGCAGGAATAGATATTTGGCGGCTGGGTTTGGGCACGCCCGTCACCCAGTGCCCCCATTAGCAGCGCACCGATGAGCGCGCCGCCTGCTGCTCTACCCATGTTAGCTTTCGTTGACCCCGTATCGTTGCCGGTATGCCAGCACACGCTGATGATCGGCCGCCAATCCTGCACGGCTGTGTGTTTCCAGGTACTGCAGCAGATCGGCCAGCTTCGCAATCGCGCCCACCTGCAGTCCCAGGCGCTGGCGCACGTACTGCACCGCGCTGTAGGGAACGTCCTGGCCGTTCTCGGTCGCCATCTCCTGCCGGTCGAGCGCGATCACGACCGCGTGCGGCTTGGCGCCGGCCGCCTCGATGATGGCGATCGATTCGCGTGCCGCGGTACCGGCCGACATCACGTCGTCGACGATCAGCACCCGGCCCTTGAGCGGCGCGCCTACCAGCGTGCCGCCTTCGCCATGGTCCTTGGCCTCCTTGCGGTTGTAGGCAAAAGGCACGTTGCGGCCGCGTCGCGCCAGTTCGACCGCCAGCGCCGCCCCCAGAGGAATGCCCTTGTAGGCGGGGCCGAAGATCATGTCGAATTCGATGCCGGAGTCGATGACGCGCTGCGCATAGAATTCGGCCAGACGGCCAAGCTTGGCGCCATCGTCAAACAAACCGGCATTGAAAAAATACGGGGACAGACGGCCGGCCTTGGTCTTGAATTCGCCGAAACGCAGCACGCCGCAATCGACGGCAAACTGCACGAAATCCTGGGCCAGCTTGTCCTGCCCCGCTGTTGATGCCACACCTTCCGACATGGGAAATTCCTTGTTCAAATTAAGCAGCCTCAACCTCAACGGCATCCGTTCCGCCACCAGCAAGGGGCTGGAAGCCTGGCTTGAAACCACCAAGCCCGATTGTATTTGCGTGCAGGAAGTCAAGGCCCAGGCCGCCGATGTGGTCGGCCGCTTCGAGACCCTGGCCAGCCTGCGCGGCCACTTCCACTTCGCCGAGAAAAAAGGCTATTCCGGTGTCGGCATCTACAGCCGGCATGAGCCGAGCGACGTGCGCGTCGGCTACGGCTCGCCCGAATTCGACGCCGAGGGCCGCTACGTCGAGCTGCGTTTCGACACGCCGCAGCGCAAACTCTCGCTCATCAGCTGCTACTTCCCCAGCGGCTCCTCCGGCGAGGAACGGCAGCAGGCCAAGTTCCGCTTTCTCGACGAAATCTACCCGCACCTGCAGCGGCTCAAAGGCGAGCGCGAGTTCATCCTCTGCGGCGACGTCAACATCGCGCACCAGGAGATCGACCTCAAGAACTGGAAGGGCAACCTGAAGAACTCAGGCTTCCTGCCGGAAGAACGCGCCTGGATGACCAAGCTGCTGAACGAGGCCGGCATGGTGGACGTCTACCGCCGGCTGCAGCCCGATGCCACGGAGGCCGCCTACACCTGGTGGAGCAATCGCGGCCAGGCCTACGCCAAGAACGTGGGCTGGCGACTGGACTACCACCTGGCCTCTCCAACTCTGGCCGCAACGGCGCGACAGGCCAGCATCTACAAGGATCAGAAGTTCAGCGACCACGCGCCACTGACGGTGGAGTACGACGCTCAAATCTGATCAGGAAACGGTCAGCACCCGCTCACGCCCCTAAAAAGTCACTGCGCCAGTAAGGTCGAGGCCAGTCAAGAGATTGTTTTGTCTCTCAGGCGCGCGAGGCCGCCCGGGCCAAATTGCCAGCCATCAACATCATTTCGCCCGACCTCATTCGGCCATGGCTCCCGCTCAGGAGTTCAATGCGTAAGCCTCGTGCAAGGACCAAATCGGCGCCCTCGCTTTCATTTGGTGCAACTGGTGCACCAAATCTATCGTTTGCGAGACCGAAACCTTGCCACATGCCTAGTTGAACCAGGAAAAACCTGGCACGCTTTCTGCTCACACGTGAACACACGCATCCTTGGATCCAAATATCCGCGAGTGCGGTTTCCAAGTGCAACCAGTGACCCGTCCTGACCATGAGAGCTCCGAGCATTCTTGACTTTGATGCGTCCATCATCGCGGCCCATGATGAGGCCTATGGCCACATCCTTCGAGCCCTGCGAACTGGGCGCTACAAGGCAGGTGAGCGCCTGATTGCGGATGTGATCGCTTCCGAGATCGGAACCAGTCGCATGCCCGTGCGGGAAGCTCTGCGTCGCTTGGCAGCGGAGGGGCTGGTGACGATGCGAGCCAACCGCGGCGTCACCGTCAACGCCCTCAACGTCAAGGAGATGCGCGAGATCTTTGAGATGCGCGCGGTCTTGGAAGGCCTGGCTGTCCGATTGGCCGCCCCCAATCTCAAGCCCTCTGACCTACGGTACTTCGAGACCATGATCGATGCGCTGGGGGATCAATCCGAGATAGGGCGCGATTGGACGACTGCGCACCGCAATTTCCACGAGGCATTGTGCGCAAAGAGCGAGAGCCCGCGCTTGATGCGTCAGATTGCAAGCCTGCACTCGCTGGTCGAGCCGCACATGCGAATGTGGGCGTCCATGCGGGATCGCCATGTCGGGACTCGTGAGCACCACTTGACCTTGCTCGCCGCCCTGCGCTCGGGCGATCCAGCCGCGTGTGAGGACGCCATGCGCAAGCACGTGCTCGACACGGTTCCCGACCTGATGCGACACCTCGACTCTGCTCAGGGGCCCTGAATGCAGGGGCGGCTCCGACCGCAACGTTCCCTTCCCGAGTTTTCAACCTTTCCAAGCCTTGCTCAAGCGAGGCACGGTCTTCTTTTGCTCATTTTTCCATCGTCGTCAACCTAGGAGTATGAAATGTCTGAGATCGATCACAAGGCGTCGCTTGCCGCTGTTCTTTCCGCCCGCTTTGCCCGGCGCGACTTGCTCAAGTCGGCTGGTGCGGGCCTGGGTCTCATGGCCGCGTCGGCCATTGGCATGGGCTCAGCAATCGCCGCCCCCAAGAAGGGGGGCACCCTCACGCTGGCCTGGGTCGAAGCTATCGATACGCTGGACCCTCACCTGACGTCCTCGGCCGGCTCCATCAAGATCATCAACAACGTCTTCAACGGCCTCTTGAAGGTCGACTACGACGGCAAGAAGGTGTCTTTCGCGCCGGATCTCGCCGAGAAGTGGGACATGCCCGACGAGAAGACGCACATTTTCAAACTGCGGGCAGGCGTCAAGTTCCACAACGGCGATCCTTGTGACGCGCAAGCCGTCAAGTGGAGCCTGGAGCGCGTGAAGTCTCCAGCCCTCAAGTCTCCCCACGCTTGGAAACTCGAGTTGCTCGAGAGCATCGACATCCTCGACCCCTTGACCGTCCGTTTGCGTTTCAAGAAACCCTTCGCCTTCCTGCCGGTGGCCTTGACCGGCAGCACCGGCCGCGCGGGCACCATCGTCAGCAAGCGGGCCGTCGAAGCGGCGGGTGCGGGCTTCGGTCGTGCGCCAGTGGGCACCGGTCCTTTCAAGCTGACGGGCTGGAAAGAGAACGACTCGATCGAGCTGGCGCGCAACCCAGCCTACTTCGAGCCCGGACTGCCGCACCTTGACCGTGTCGTCATCCGCCTGATCAAGGAGCCCAGTGCCGCTGTGGCCGCCATGATGTCGGGGCAAGTGGACGGCTTGTCAGTCTGCCCGTTCCAGTTCATCCCGCAGTTGCGCAAGAACCCCAACATCCAGGTATTTGGCCAAGTCGAAGGCAACTACTCCTTCGTTGGCATGAACAACAAGCGGGCACCTTTCAATGATCCAATCCTGCGCCAGGCCGTAGCCTTCGCCATCGACCGCAAGGTGATCGTCGAGCAGAGCTATTTTGGCGAGGCCATTCCGGCCTATACCTGCATCTCGCCGCCGATGACCCAGTTCTACGACCCCAACATCGCCAAGACGGGTCGCGGTCAGTATTTCGACCTCGCAAAGGCCCGAGCGCTGCGGGCCAAGTCCAAGGTTCAGGGCGAGATCGAGCCGTCCTACATCGTTACCGATGGCTTCACGGGGTCGGGCGGCCTGGGTACCCGCAATGCCCAGCTGATTGCACCGATGCTGGCCCAGATCGGCATCAAGCCCAAGATCGAACTGGTTGACCGCGCCATCTGGGTGCAGCGACGTAACGCCGGCGACTTCGACATGTACGACGAAGCCTGGGTGGCAGACCTGGATCCGGACGAGACGATCACGCCGGAATGGTCGACGGGACGCCCGTGGAACTTCGTCGGCTACAGCAACCCGAAGTTTGACCAGGCGGTGGCCGCCGCCTCGGAGACGACCAACTTGGCTACACGCCGCAAGCACTACACCGAGGCAGAAGACTTGCTCATGACCGATGCCCCGCTGGCCGTGCTTGCGCACATGAAGGTGTTCAAGATCCTGAGCAAGAAAGTTCAGGGTTTCGAATACGTCCCCGCCGATCTGCTCAACCTGCATACTGTCTCGCTGGCGTAAAACCATGAAAGTTGCTGCCAATTCCCTTGAATTGCGCGCAAGCCGGCTCTGGCAGTCCTTGGGTGCAGTGGCACAGACCGCACTCGTGCTGCTGGTGGTCTCGGGGATCAGCTTCCTGTTCCTGAAGCTGTCCCCGGGAGATCCGGTGGCGTTGATGTTGGGTTCCGACTTCTCGCGTGACTCCTACGACCAGCTTTACCGCAATCTGGGGCTGGACCGGCCCTGGCTGCAGCAGTATTTCCACTGGCTCAGTCGGTTCGTCCTGGGAGAATGGGGCAGCAGCTATGTCAGCAAGCAGGACATCTTCGAGCTCGCGGTTCTCCAGGCCTTGCCGGTCACTCTGACGCTCGCGGCCCTGTCTCTGCTCGTTGCGCTGGCCGTCGGTATCCCGTTGGGCGTCCTGGCGGCCATCAAACGCAACAGCTGGATGGACATCCTGGCCAGCGCCATCGCCATCGGAGGCAATGCGTTTCCAAGCTTCTATCTTGGCGTGGTCCTGATATGGATCTTCAGTGTTGCGTTCGGCTGGTTCCCCAGCATGGGGTATGTCTCGCCCTGGAGCGATCCTCTGGGCGGACTCTGGCATCTGGCGCTGCCGGCATTGACCTTGGGGGCCTGGTACGTCGGCCTGATTGCGACGGTCACCCGCTCGAGCCTCTTGGAGGTTCTTGAGCAGCCCTACATGGCGGCTGCCCGCGCCAGGGGCGAGCCGGAGTGGCGGGTCATCTGGGTCCACGGCATGCGCAACGTGTTGATGCCACTGGTCACCATCATCGGGCTGCAGTTGGGCGGCATGTTGCGCGGGGCCGTCATGACTGAGGTGGTGTTCACCTTGCCGGGTCTCGGAATGATGATCACCAACGCGGTACAGACCCGTGAGTACCTAGTCGTGCAGGCCGGAATCATGATCACGGCCTTGCTCTTCATTGCGGTCAACCTCCTGGTCGACCGCACCTACACCATCCTCGATCCAAGGTTGCGCAAGAAATGACCATCGCTACGCCCTCCCTTATCAGCGAATCCGGATATTGGCATCGATTTCAGGGCAGTTTTGCGCGATTCTGGCGCCCGGTACGTCGCCAGCGCAAGGCGCTCGCCGGGCTGGGCATTGTTTGCCTGTTCGTGCTGGTGGCCGTCTTCGCTCCGGCCCTGGCGCCGTACTCTCCGACCGAGCAGAACTTTGCCGATGCCATGCAGGGCCCTTCCTGGAAGCACTGGATGGGCACCGATTCGTATGGCCAGGACATCCTTTCGCGCACGTTCTACGGCGCCCGTTCTGCCCTGTGGATCGGGTTCGCCTCGGTAAGCCTGGGGCTCTTGGTCGGGGTGGCCGTGGGCCTGTTGGCCGGGCTGCGCGGCGGGAGGATCGAATGGGCGTTGATGCGGGCGGTCGACGGCCTGCTCGCCTTTCCCGAACTGATCATGGCCATGGCATTCATGGCGGTACTCGGCTTGGGTATGAACAACGTGATCCTGGCTTTGGCATTGTCCTTCGTCGGTCCGTTTGCCCGCACGGTGCGTGCCGATGTCCTGCAGGTCAAAGCCCGACCGTTCATCGAAGCCGCCCGGCTGATGGATGTCCCCGAGCGCGAAATCATCCTGCGCCACGTCCTGCCCAACATTGCCTCGCCGATCCTGATTCAGGCGGGCATGCGGATTTCTATTGCCATCCTCCTGGCCTCAGGCTTGTCCTTCCTCGGGCTCGGAGTCGTTCCACCGACTCCCGACTGGGGTCTCATGATCGCCGAAGGGCGTGGCTTCATCAGCATGGCCCCATGGATGGCAGGCATGCCTGGGTTGGCCTTGGCGACGCTTCTGATCGGACTGAACCTGTTGGCCGAGGGACTGCGCGACGCGCTCGATCCCCGGACGCGCGGAGAACACTCATGAAGGCCCCCATGCTTCACGTGAAGAACCTGACCTTGCGCCGCAAAGGCGTAGCGGTGCTGGACGACGTTTCCATCTCACTTCCAACGGGACAGACGCTGGCGTTGATCGGGGAATCCGGCGCGGGCAAGTCGACCCTGGCGTTTGCGGCGATGGGGCTGGTCCGCCCACCCGAGGTTGAACTGCAGGGACGCCTCATGGTCGGGGATACCGACATCGTGACGGCACAGGAACGAACCCTGCGTCAATTGCGCGGCGCGCGCATGGGCATGATCTTCCAGGATGCTTCAGCTGCTCTCAATCCGTGCTTCACCGTTCTGGAGCATCTGGCCGAGCCTCTGCGCCGTCACCAGCACCTCAGGAAAGACGAATGCATGAACAGGGCCGTCGAATTACTCGCAAGCGTCGGCATCGCGGACCCGGAAGCTCGCTTGAAGGCTTACCCGCACGAACTCTCGGGCGGGATGCAGCAGCGTGTGATGATCGCCATTGCCTTGGCGTGCGAGCCGCAGTTGCTCATCGCGGATGAACCTACCAGCGCACTTGATGTCACGATCCAAGCGCAGATCATGTCTCTGTTGCTCGGGCGGGTTCGGGCCTTGGGTGCATCGGCCATCTTCGTGCTGCACGACCTGGCGCTGGCCACCCAGGTGGCGGATCGTGTCGCCGTCATGTATGCCGGCCAGATCGTGGAAGAAGGCCCTGCTGCGGAGGTGCTTAACCATCCCAGGCACCCGTACACCAGAGGCTTGCGGGCGAGCGCCATCGAGTTCGATGCCGAGAGGCTGTCGCCCATTGCGGGCGTTGTTCCATCGCTGTCGGCAATGCCTCCAGGTTGCCGCTTCGCGCCCCGCTGTGCACAGGCGACAACCCAGTGCAGCACCCACAAGCCCAGCTTTGCTGCCATCGGCAATGTTGGCGTGTCTTGTTGGAACCCCTGAGGAACAAGGTCATGATCGAAGCTCACATCACTCACCCTGAGTTGCCACTGTTTTCGCTGCTCGACATCGAGAAGTCTTTTCCCATCGATCAAGGTCGACGTCGCCTGCGGGCGCTCGACGGAATCCGCTTGACTGTGCGCGCCGGGGAGTCGCTGGCTCTGGTCGGGGAAAGCGGCTCGGGAAAGTCCACTCTCGTGCGAGTCATGCTCGGCTTGGAGACACCTTCGAACGGACGGATTCTGTACGGGGCGCATGAACTGGCCGTCTTCGATATCGATCAGCGACGCCGTTTTGCACGTGAGGTCGCGTACATCTACCAGGACGCCAGAGGTTCCTTGAACCCTCGTATGTCCGTCGCGGATTTGCTCGCCGAGCCTGTCCGACTGCACGGATTGCGTGAGAGCACCGAGATTCCAAACAGGGTCGACGAATTGCTGTCGATGGTCGGCTTGCCGCGGGATGTCCGCTTCAAGTACCCATCCGAATTGTCAGGCGGACAAGTCCGACGGGTGGCCGTCGCTCGGGCACTGGCATGCGAACCCAAGGTCATTGTCGCCGATGAGTCCGTCGCAGGACTGGACGTGTCGGTCCAGGCGCAGTTGCTGAACCTGCTGCGCGACCTGCAGCGCACCCAGGGCCTAGCCATGGTCTTTGTGACTCACGACTTGAGCGTGGCAGCTTACCTGTGCCAGCGTCTGGCGGTAATGTACCTGGGCAGGATCGTAGAGAAGGGTCCGACCCGTGAGGTGCTTGAGCAGCCCCTGCACCCTTACACACGTGGCCTCATGAAGGCTTTCCCCCGCTTCGATGCTCCATTGGCGGTCAGCCTTCAAGGTGAAATCCCCAGTCCAGCGAACCTGCCAGTCGGTTGCCGGTTTCGCTCACGTTGTGAGTATGCCCAGGCCGATTGTGCCCAGGTCGATCCGACACAACGACAGGTTGGCGATAGTCGGTATCTGGCCTGCCTCCACCCCCTTGGATACCAGGCGGTTCAAAGTGGCGCCCCGGCGGGGGCGCTGGGCTGACGGGCCTGGCTGTTCCAGCCACACTCCCAGGACTTGTCATGGAATTCTTGTTAAGTTATTCACCGCTCTGGCTGGTAGGCTTGAGCCTGTTATTCCTGATCACCGGGGTATTGGCAGGACAACAAGGCGTCGGCGAGGGACAGCCCAGGCTACATCAACTTCGTTGGCTAAGCGCTCATTTTTCTGCTCCCCTAATGACGCCCCCTTGGGGGGTACAGTTGGCCAACAAAATGGATACGCGCCGTTTTGCGGCAGGTCTTTGCGGTGTTTCTCGTACTGACCTCGCTGCGCATGTTTTACGGCGTACTGCACTTAAACCATCCCACAACCAGTCAGAGACATGATTCACACACTCAAAGCCCTGGGCGGCATGTTCGTGGCGCCACACCACCTCGCGGCGCAGGCCGGTCGGGATGTGCTGCGCGACGGCGGCAATGCGGTGGAGGCCATGGTCGCGGCAGCCGCGACGATTGCCGTCATCTACCCCCACATGAACGCCATCGGTGGCGACGGATTCTGGCTGATCCACGAGCCGGGCAAGGAACCGGTGGCCATTGAGGCCTGCGGCGTGACCGCGCAGTTGGCAGACCGCTCTTACTACGACAGCATGGTCAGCATACCGACGCGCGGCCCTAAGGCGGCACTCACGGTGGCCGGCACCGTGTCCGGCTGGGCCAAGGCGCTGGAGGTCGCAGCACCTTGGGGCAAGCCATTGGCACTGGAGCGACTGCTGGCGGATGCGATCCAGCATGCCCGCGAGGGCTGCGCGGTCAGCGAAAGCCAATCCCGGTTGACTGAGCAAAAGCTCACCGAACTCCAGTCGGTACCCGGATTTGCTGACACATTCCTGGTCGGCAACAAAGCGCCCCAAGTGGGCCACATCCTCAAGCAGCCCGCGCTGGCCAGCACCCTGACGGGTCTTGCTGCACGCGGTCTGGACGATTTCTACCGCGGTGAACTAGCCGCGCAGATTGGCGCCGAGTTGGAATCCTTGGGGAGCCCGCTCAGGACTTCGGACCTCGCGGCTTATCGGGCACAGACTGTCAAGCCACTGAAGGTCCGTTTGTCAGATTGCTCGGTGTACAACCTGCCGCCCCCCACGCAAGGCCTGTCCGCCTTGATGATCCTCGGATTGTTCGAGCGGCTAGGTATCGAGGAAGGCGAGGGATTCGCCCATCTGCATGGGTTGGTTGAGGCAACCAAGCGCGCATTTCGGGTGCGCGACAAGGTCGTCACCGACCCGCGACGCGGGCCGCCCGATCCCTGGCAGTTTTTGGAGGCAGAGTATCTTGATGCGGTCGCGGCGCAGATCGACCCTGCGCGCGCCATGCCTTGGCCCGATCCAGCGGCTCCAGGTGACACCATCTGGATGGGAGCAGTGGACAAAGAGGGACGCAGCGTCAGCTTCATCCAAAGCGTCTATTGGGAGTTCGGTTCCGGCGTCGTGTTGCAGCATACCGGCATCACTTGGCAAAACCGGGGCATCAGCTTCTCTCTGAACCCGAAAGCGCTCAACGTCCTGAAACCGGGTCACAAACCCTTCCACACCTTGAATCCCTCGCTGGCGCTGTTCGATGACGGCCGCAGCATGCCTTACGGCACCATGGGCGGCGAGGGTCAGCCGCAGACGCAGGCCGCGGTGTTCACGCGCTATGCCCGCTTTGGAATGCCGTTGCAGCAGGCCGTGAGCGCGCCTCGCTGGTTACTGGGGCGGACCTGGGGTGATACCAGCACTTCCCTGAAGTTAGAGAGTCGGTTCGAACCGGCGTTGATCACCAAGCTTGAAGAGGCTGGTCATAAGGTGGAGTTGTTATCTGAGGCTTACAGCGACACCATGGGGCACGCCGGCGCATTAGTCAGGCATCCAAATGGTTTGATTGAGGGTGCGGTTGATCCGCGTAGTGATGGCATCGTCTCGGCACTGTAGAGCGCAACGCATTTTGAGAATGCTGCCTACCCGATTGCTGGAATCCCGTTCTTTCTATATTGATTGATTGGCAGCCTAGGTAGAGCAGACTTCGAAGCTAGGACCCTGAAAGGCAAATCAGGCAACACGAAGTTGGATTGAATGCAGGCTTGTTGTGCGAATGATTGCCACGTGGCGACCCCGGCACTGGCCGAGCGGGCGCGCCGCGAAACGATCTACAAGGGCGAGAAGTTTTCCGACCACGCGCCGATCACGATCGACTACGACGGCCTGCTCTGACACGCTTCAACCCGTCTGCGTTTCCCCGTTCGCGAACAACGGCAAGGCCGACAGCTCGCTGGCCGGGCAGGGACGCGCAAAGTGGTAGCCCTGCAGTACATCGACCCCCAGGCCGCGCAGCACGCCCGCCGTGTCCTCGTCTTCCACGCCTTCCGCCACGGTGCGCAAACGCAGCGCCTGCGCCAGGCTGACGATGCCCTGGGTCATGCGCAGGCCCTCCATGGTGTGCACACGGCGCACGAAGGAGATGTCGATCTTGAGTTCGCCGATCGGCAACTCGTGCAATTGCGACAGCGAAGCATAGCCGGTGCCGAAATCATCGATGGCCAAGGTGAAACCGGCGCTGGAGAGCTGGCGCAACCGGTCCTCGGCAAACTCCACATCCATCAAGGCCACCGACTCCGTCACTTCCAGCACCAGGCTGCGGGGATCGAGTTCGTAGCGTTCGACATCGGCCAGCAGCATGACCATGAAGTCGGTGGCGAACAGCTGGCGCTTGGAAATATTGATGGAGAGCGTCAACCCTGGATGCGTCTGGCGCCATTCCCGGAACTGCTCGAACGCCTGACGCCGCACCAGATGGCCAAGCTCGCCAATCAGGCCCAGGTTCTCCGCCATCGGGATGAAGCTGCCGGGCGAGATCCAGCCCAGATCCGCATCGTGCCAGCGAGCCAGCGCCTCGATGCCGATCAGCCGCGACCGCCCATCGGCATGGGGCTGAGCCGCCACCTGTGGCTGGTACCAGACGGCGATGCGCTGGTCACGAATCGCCTGGGCCAGCCGGGTCTGGATGTAAAGCTCTTTCTTGCCCAGCCCCTTGCTCGACATGTCGGCGAACAGCTGGAAATTATTGCGCCCCTGCGACTTGGCATAGAACATGGCGCGATCGGCCTGCGCCAGCAGGCTGTCGATGTCACCGCTGCTCTCGTCATCCGGGTAGACCGCGATGCCCATGCTGAAGGTGGCGTTGATGGCCAGACCGTCGAGCATGACGGTCTGGCGCATGGCTTCCACCATTTTCTGCGCCACAAGGCGCACGGCATCGGCCGTGGTCAGGTCCGGCAGCAGCACCACGAACTCGTCGCCGCCCCAGCGCGCCAGCGTATCGCCGTCGCGCAGGCAGTCCTTGAGCAGCTGGGACAGCGACAGCAGCAAGGCGTCGCCCGCCTTGTGGCCGTAGGCATCGTTGATGTTCTTGAAGTGGTCGAGGTCGATGAAGCACACGCCCACGCGGTTACCGGTGCGCGAGGCCTGCTGGATGGACTGCTTGATGCGGTCTTCCAGCAGCACACGGTTGGGCAGGCTGGTCAGCGCATCGTGCAGCGCCATGTAGGTGATGTGACGCTCCTGCAGATAGCTCTTGGTGATGTCGCGCAGCACACCGCGTGCGCCGGTGACCTCGCCATCGTCGTCACGCTCGACCACAAAGCGGCATTCCATCCACTGCTCGGGACGGGCATGGGTCTGGAAACGGTAGCGTCCGCGGAATTCGTCTTTCTGCCCGGAGACCAGCCCGACAAGATGCAACTCGAAAGCGCTGCGATCCTCCTCGTGCACATGGGCCAGCAGGCTGGTGTCGATCATGGGGGCGGTGCCGACCAGCAGCCACCAGCCGCTGTTGGCGCCCAGGATGCGGCCGCGGCGGTCGAGTTCGAGCACCGCCTCCTCCAGCAGGTCCAGGGTTCGCACAAAGGAATGCTGCTCGGCTGCGCGAACCTTCTCCTTGCTCAGCGCCTGGTGCAGGGCATCGAAGGGCTGATGCACGCTGTCGACGAAAACCACCCGGTAGATGAAGTAGTAGCTGACGATCTTGTAGACATGCCCTGACGCATTCACCAGATCGGTGACGCTCTCGTAACGTGTAAAAAACAGCTCGGACAGGCCCGCAATGGCAGCCGCCGCGAACAGATCGGTTGCATTGAATTCCGCCCCACGGCGCGACTGCCGGTAGAACAACCATGCCGCGGCACTGTAGATCGCCACCAGCAGGTATTCGAACCTCACCTTGAGCGGTGTCAGGCCCGTCCCCGGCGCAAAAAGCACCGGCACCTCGTCGGGATGGAACAGGATCACCCAATACACCAACACCACATAGGCCAGCACCGCGCCCATGAGTGCGTGGCGCGTGTGCGGATTCTTCAGAGGTTGCCAGGCTCGCAAGGCAATGGCCAGCAGACCCACGGCCATCAGCAGACGTGCAGGCAACCAGAAGCTGATGGCTTTGCCCGGGCTGGAGGGCGTGACCAGATCGGGCATTCCCGTGTACGACAAGGTGTGGCCGAAATCAAGCAGCCCCGTTCCGAACAGCACCGCACCCAGCAAGGCGATATTGCCCGGGCGCTCCTCCGTGTAGGCATGCCAGGCAATGCCGAAACCCAGCATGGCCACGACGATGGCGGCCACCTCCAGCGTGGTGTGCAGCGTCAGGAACTGCTTGGCCGGCAAGTCGGCATCCAGTACCCCGGCCCAGAGCAGGGAACTGAGCAGCGCCATGGCAACCACCCCGGTCAGCGCCAACCGCCGGCTCTTTTCCTGGGCGGCGGGCAAAATCATCGGTCCCGTTGGCTGCATCAAATATTCCCTGCGCTTCCTTATTTTTCAATCTGCGTTGGTGCAAGCGCCTGGCGCTTTTTCGACTCCTGGCCTGACATGGGAGAGCGACGAGAACGACACCACTACCGGTAGCTGTATGCACAGCATAGCGTGAGATTGTTACGGAATGTATAGTGCTTTGCTCAAAGGGTAAACCCCAAAATTCAGCCGTCCATGCTCCACTACCAAACCATCCCCGTCACCGCCTTCCAGCAGAACTGCTCCATCGTCTGGTGCGATGAAACCATGAAAGCCGCCATCATCGATCCCGGTGGCGATCTCGATGTGCTGCTCGACGTTATCCAGAAGCTGGGCGTCACGCTGGAGCAGATCTGGCTGACCCACGCCCATATCGACCACGCCGGCGGCACAGCAGAGCTCTCGCAAAAACTGGGCCTGCCCATCATCGGGCCGCACCCGGGCGACCAGTTCTGGATCGACGGCCTGCCCATGCAGGGCCAGCGCTTCGGCCTGCCGCACGCCGAGTCCTTCACGCCGACGCGCTGGCTGCACGACGGCGATACGGTCAGCATCGGCCACAGCACGTTGCAGGTGCGTCACTGCCCAGGCCACACGCCAGGGCACGTGGTGTTTCACGCCCCGGAGATCCAGCGGGCGTTCGTGGGCGATGTGCTGTTTGCCGGCTCGATCGGCCGCACCGACTTCCCGCAGGGCAACCATGCGCAGCTGATCAACAGCATCACGCAGTGCCTGTGGCCGATGGGTGACAACACGGTGTTCATTCCCGGCCACGGCCCCGAGAGCACCTTCGGCCGCGAGCGCCAGACCAATCCGTTTGTCGGTGGAACCTAGGTTCTTTCCTTCGCTGACCGATCTTCCCCTGCAACACGGCTCAGGCGCAAGACGCCGTGGAACCGGCTTCGCCGGGCCACTGGCGTCGCCCCCTTGAGGGGGGATGCGAGCCACACGCAGTGGGCGAGAGTCGGGGGTGTTTAATTCTTCGCGCGCTCATAGAGCGGCAGCACCCGGGGCAGGTTTTTCTCGATGTCGGCAATGCGCGTCTTGCCCGAGGGATGGGTGGACAGCCATTGCGGCGATGCGCCCTTGTTGGCGGCGCTCATCTTCTGCCACAGCGTCACGCCGGCGCGCGGATCGAACCCGGCACGCGCAGCCAGCTCCATGCCGACCAGATCGGCTTCCGATTCGTCCTCGCGGCTGAACTCCAGCGTCAGCAAATTGGCGCCGCCGCGCGCCAGCGTATCGGTCAGGCGCGGGTCGATGCCGAAAATGCCGGCCGCCAGCACGCCGCCGATGCGTGCCGCACCCTGCGTGACCGCGCTCTTGCCCATGCGCTCGCGCGCGTGCTCGCGCAAGGCGTGCGCCACCTCGTGGCCCATCACCATCGCCACTTCGTCGTCGCTGAGCTGCAGCTTGTCCAGGATGCCGCTGTAGAAAGCGATCTTGCCGCCCGGCATGCAAAAGGCATTGATCTGGGACGAGCCGATCAGGTTGACCTCCCACTGCCAGTCGCGGGCGCGCGGGTTCCAGCTCAAGGCCTGGGGGATGATCTTGCGCGCGATGGCGCGCAGGCGCTGCAGCTGCGGATGCTCGCGCGGCGCCAGTGCATGCTTGGCGCGCGCCTGCGCCAGCAACTGGTCGTACTGCTGCCCGGCACTGCTCTCCACCTCCTCGGCCGGCACCAGCTTGCTGAAGGCCGAATTCTTGCCGACCTCCACGCCTTCGCGCGCCAGCGCCGGCAGCGCGTGCAGTGCCAGCGGCAACAGACCCCACGCCAGCCAGCGCTGGGGTTGACGCCATAAGTTCATAGGTTCACGTTTCGACATGGGTAGGACAGGGCAAGGCAGCGCTTATTATTCCCGCATGAGTTCAAATGCCGCTGAAACCAGCCAAATCAAGACCTCCTGGCTTACCTCTCTGCGGGTCTACCTCGAAGCCCCGACCTTGCGCATGCTGGCGCTGGGTTTTGCCGCCGGCCTGCCGCTGTTGCTGGTGCTGGGCACCTTGAGTTTCCGCTTGCGCGAGGCCGGCGTCGACCGCAGCACCATCGGCTACCTGAGCTGGGTCGGCCTGGCCTATGCCTTCAAGTGGGTGTGGGCGCCGCTGGTGGACCGGCTGCCGCTGCCGGGGCTGACCCGCTGGTTCGGCCTGCGCCGCAGCTGGCTGCTGCTGGCGCAAGCCGTCATCATGGCCGGTCTGGCTGGCATGGCCCTGCAGGACCCGCGCCTCGGGCTGGAACCGCTGGTGTGGTGCGCACTGCTGGTGGCCGTCGGCTCGGCAACGCAGGACATCGCGCTCGACGCCTTTCGCATCGAATCGGCCGGGCCCGAGCGCCAGGCGGCCCTGGCCGCGGCCTACCAGACCGGCTACCGACTGGCCATGATCTGGGCCGGTGCCGGCGTGCTGTGGATCGCAGCGCGCGCCGAAGTGGCGCCGGCCGTGGCAGGCGCCGTCGTCTACCAGAACATCGCCTGGCAGACCGCCTACCTGGCCATGGCCGCCAGCATGTTGCCCGGCATGCTGACCGTGCTGTTCTCACCCGAACCGGCACGCCGTGAACTGCCCCCGGCCAAGAACCTGGGCGAATGGCTGCGGGGGGCGCTCATCGAACCGTTTGCTGATTTCATCCGCCGCTACAAATGGCAGGCCGCCCTGATCCTGGCGCTGATCGCGGTCTACCGCATCAGCGATGTGGTCATGGGCATCATGGCCAACCCGTTCTATGTCGACATGGGCTACACCAAGGACGAGGTGGCCGCGGTGACCAAGATCTACGGCGTCATCATGACGCTGGCCGGCGCTTTCATCGGCGGCGCGCTGGCCATGCGCCTGGGCGTGATGCGCGTGCTGATGCTCGGGGCCATCCTGAGCGCCGCCAGCAACCTGCTGTTCGCCTGGCTCGGCACGCGCGGTCACGACGTGACGGCGTTGATCGCCGTGATTTCGGCCGACAACCTGGCCAGCGGCATCGCCTCGTCCGCCTTCATCGCCTACCTCTCCAGCCTGACCAACATCAGCTATTCGGCCACCCAGTACGCGCTGTTCAGTTCCATGATGCTGTTGTTGCCCAAGTTCGTGGCCGGCTTTTCCGGTGACTACGTGGACGCTTTCGGTTACGCCCACTTCTTCACGTCCACCGCCCTGCTGGGCCTGCCGGTGCTGCTGCTGGTCTGGCTGGCTTCCAGAACAAAATCGAGCTGAACGCCTTGCCAAATATGCGCAAGCCGCTCTACTTTTGATAGCAAAATCATGCCCTGTTTTACTTATCTTTACGGCCGGTTCAAGCGCATTTGACGACTTGACGGCATCATGGACGATCTCTCACCCATAGACTTCCCCCATGAGCCAGCCTCTCCTGATGATCGAAGACGACGCCCGCCTGGCGCGCATGGTCAGCGAGTACCTTGCGCAATCGGGGTTCGCGGTGAGCCACGCCGCTGACGCCGCCGCCGGCCTGGCCCGGCTGCAAGGCCCCGAGACGGCACCCCAGCTCATCATTCTCGACCTGATGCTGCCCGACATGGACGGGCTGGAAGTCTGTCGACGCATCCGCGCCCTGCCGGGCGGCCTGGCGCAGACGCCCATCCTGATGCTCACCGCCAAGGGCGACCCGATGGACCGCATCATCGGCCTGGAAATGGGCGCCGACGACTACCTGCCCAAGCCGTTCGAGCCACGCGAGTTGCTGGCCCGCATCCGCGCCATCCTGCGCCGCCGCAGCGACAACGGCGCGCCGGCAGGCAGCCAGATGACATTCGGCTCGCTGGCGATCGACCGCGATGCCCGCACCGTCACGGTGAACGGGCAAGCCTGTGAACTCACCTCCTACCAGTTCGACCTGCTGGTGACGCTGGCCGAACGGGCCGGCCGCGTGCTCACACGCGACCAGATCATGGAGGCGGTGCGCGGCCGCGAGCTGGAAGCCTTCGACCGCTCGATCGACGTTCACATGGGCCGTATCCGCGCCGCCATCGAGGCCGATCCGAAAAACCCGAAACGCATCGTCACCGTGCGCGGCGTCGGTTATGTCTTTGCCCGTCAGCAGGACTGATCCCCGAATGCCGCCCACGATGAGCACTCCACTGATCCGCCGCCTGTATCTGCGCATCTGGCTGGCCGTGGTCGCCACGGTGGTCATGCTGACCCTGGTGTTCGGCTGGCTGTGGCGCCAGGAGGCCGAGCGTGAACGTGCCCAGCGTCCCGGGCGCGAAATTGTGCTGCGCAACGCCAGCGGCGAAGTCATCGGCCAGGCCAAGATGCGCCCGGAGCGACTGCCCGGCCAGCAGGGCTTTGAATTCGAGGTGCCGATGCACGACGGCCAGACCCTGTTCGTGCAGCTGCCGCGGCCCAATCGGCCGCCACCCATGGCGCCGCCGCCTTGGTGGCGCCCCCCCTTCGATTTCGTCTGGCTGCTGGGCCTGGTCGCTGTTGCCGTGGCCCTGGGCGCCTACCCCATCGTGCGACGCCTGACCAAACGGCTTGAAGCGCTGCAGCAAGGCGTGGAGCGCTGGGGTGAAGGCGACCTGACCCGCCGCCTGCCCGAAGACGGCGGCGATGAAGTGGCCTTCCTGGCGCAACGTTTCAACATCGCCGCCGGGCGGGTGCAGGCCTTGTTGCAGTCGCAAAAGGCCTTGCTGGCCAACGCCTCGCACGAGTTGCGCTCGCCACTGACGCGCATCCGCATGGGACTGGAACTGATGGGCACGCGCCCTGGCGATGCTTCAGCCACCGCACGCGAAGAAATCGCCCGCAACATCCACGAACTCGACCAGCTGATCGACGAAATCCTGTTGGCCAGCCGGCTTGATGCCAGCCCGATCGACATGGGCACACTGGAAGCGGTGGACCTGGTGGGCCTGTGCGCCGAGGAATGCGCCCAGACCGGCGCCGAACTTGAGGTCCCGGCCGGCAGTACCAGCCTGCTGGTGCCGGGCGTGGCCAAACTGCTGCGCCGGGTGGTGCGCAACCTGCTGGAAAACGCGCGCCGCCATGCGGCCGGCGAAGTCAGCCTGAGCCTGCAGGCCGACGGCAACCATGCCGTGATCCGCGTCTGCGACCGCGGCCCCGGCGTACCGCCCGAACAACGGGAACGCATCTTCGAGCCCTTCTACCGCCTGCCCGGCGCCTCCGAGCGCGACGGCGGCGCCGGCCTCGGACTGGCCTTGGTCAAATCCATTACCACGCGCCACGGCGGCAGTGTGCGCTGCGAGGCGCGGCCCGGCGGCGGCGCCTGCTTCGTGATCGAACTGCCTGCCACCCCCTGAATACCAGAGCCGCCCTAGAAATTAAGCCCTGCGCAAGACGATTGGCATACTGAATGTCGCCTTTTTGAACAGAAAGTGATGCCGTATCCCCCATTTGTGGGATAGCGCAAGTCGCCACGGCTGGGTAAAGTTCTATCCAACTGCTGTCACAGTCAACAAGAGTCCGGTAGCGCCATACCCGCCGCAGAGCAACAAGCCGCCCCGGAATCGAAGAGTCCCAACGACGTCCTTTCGAGGACTTTTCAAAGCCACCCTTACCGGTGGCTTTTTTTTGGCAAAAATCCGAACGCTACAACACCTGCAGCACCCGCTCTGCCGTGATGTCGCGCAGGCAGCGCAAATGCCCGAGCGGACACTCGCGCTGGAAGCAGGGCGCACAGTCCAGCGGCGGCTGGTAGGCCGGGTCGTTCTTGAGCCAGATCACCTGCGCCTTGTCGCTCAAGGGCGGGGTGTGCAAGGGGCTGCTGGAGCCAAACAGCGCGACTTGCGGCACATCCAGCGCCGCCGCCACGTGCATCAGGCCGGTGTCATTGCTCACCATGGCCCTGGCCGCGGCGATCAGGCAAAAAGCATCCAGCAGATCGGTGCTGCCGGCCAAGTTGCGGCACATCTGCCGCGAGTCGGCATGGGCCAGCCGCGCAATCTCCTCACCCAGCGCGGCCTCCTTGCCTGAGCCCAGCAGCAGCACCGGCAGGTCCAGCCGCTGCGCCAACTCGGCAAAACGGTCCATCGGCCAGCGCTTGGCCGGACCGTACTCGGCCCCGGGCACGAAGACGTAGTAAGCACCGCGCGCCAGGCCCAGCCGGTCCAGCACGGCGGCGCAGCGGGCCGCCTCGACCTGCAGGCGCGGCCGGTCGGCCGCCACGTCCGGCTCGCCGCTGAGCGCCGAGTAGAACGCCACCATGGGCGGGCGCTGGTGCTTCGGGGGATTTTTCAGCCGATGCGTCAACAGGCCGAGACGCGCCTCGCCCAGGTAGCCGACCCGCTTCGGGATGCGGGCCAGCAAGGGCAGCAGCGCGCTCTTGAGCGAGTTGGGGCAGACGTAGGCGATGTCAAAGCGGCCCTCGATCTGCCGCGCCAGCGCACGTCGTGCCTTGAGCTGCAGGCCGCCGTGGGTGAAGGGAAATTCGATGACCTCGGCCACCTGCGGCATGGCGCGGTAGACCGGCGCCACCCAGGGCAGCGCGCCCACCGTGAGCCGCTCGCCGCGCGCATGAAGGCGACGCAACAGTGGCTCGGTCATCACCGCATCCCCAATCCACTGGGGCGCGATGATGAGGGTGTTAGTGGCTTGCACCGAAGTGCTCACCCGCCTTCAACTTGTAGACCGTACCGCAATAGGGACACTTGGCCTCACCGGTCCGCGCCACATCGAGGTAGACCTTGGGATGGCTGTTCCAGAGTTTCATGTCGGCCTGGGGATTGGGGCAGAACACGCCACCCTGGTGGTTCAGGTCCTTGGCCAGCAGTTCAACCGTTTGCTTGCTCATATCCATCTCTCTTTCATGTACTCACGCCAGATGCAAGCCCCGCCCCGCGCGAAGGCACCCTACGGGAAACGCCGTGGAACCGGCTTTGCCGGTCTACTAGCGTTGCCCCCTGCAAGGGGGGTGGCGCAGCGACACGTAGTGCGCGCAGCCTGGGGGTGTTAAACCTTCGTCAGCCAGTGAGCGTACTTCGGATTGCGGCCGTTGACGATGTCGAAGAACGCATTCTGGATCTTCTCGGTGATCGGGCCGCGGCTGCCGCTACCGATCTCGACACGGTCGAGCTCGCGGATCGGCGTCACTTCGGCGGCGGTGCCGGTGAAGAAGGCCTCGTCAGCAATGTAGACCTCGTCGCGCGTGATGCGTTTTTGCACCAGCTCCAGGCCCAGGTCCTTGCAGATGTGCAGCACGGTGTTGCGCGTGATGCCATTGAGCGCACCGGCCGACAGGTCGGGGGTGTAGACGACACCGCCCTTGATCACGAAGATGTTCTCGCCCGCGCCCTCGGACACGAAGCCCGCGGTATCCAGCAGCAGCGCCTCGTCGTAACCATCATCGGTGGCTTCCATATTGGCCAGGATCGAGTTGCTGTAGTTGCTGACGGCCTTGGCCTGCGTCATGGTGATGTTGACGTGGTGGCGCGAGTAGCTGGAGGTCTTGACGCGGATGCCGCGCTTCATGCCCTCTTCGCCCAGGTAGGCGCCCCAGGCCCAGGCTGCCACCATCAGGTGGATGGTGTTGCCCTTCGGCGAAACGCCGAGCTTCTTGTCGCCGATCCAGGTCAGGGGACGCAGGTAGCAGCTTTCCAGCTTGTTCTCGCGCACCACGGCTTTTTGCGCCTCGTTCACCTGCTCCGGGGTGAAGGGGAGCTTCATGCGCAGGATCTTGGCGCTGTTGAACAGACGCTCGGTGTGCTCTTCCAGACGGAAGATCGCCGTGCCGTTAACGGTGTTGTAGGCCCGCACGCCCTCGAAGGCCCCGCAGCCATAGTGCAGGGTGTGGGTCAGGACGTGGATCTTGGCGTCGCGCCAGTCCACCATCTGGCCATCCATCCAGATTTTTCCATCACGGTCGGACATCGAGGGGGGTAGGGGGCTCATCGGTACTTTCCTTTGAAAGGGCGGGGCAAGCGAGCTTGCAAAAACCTTGATTTTACGGGGCCGGCGTGCCCGGGGTCGTGGTGACGGCATCCTCGGGCTGCGTCGGACGAACCAGCTCCCACTTCACCAGCTTGCCCTGCCGGAATTCGCAGGTCACGAACGACTCGGAGGCGTCGGTCCAGCGAAACAGCTCGGGCTGGCTGTCCTTGGGGCTGACCAGCTCACCCAAGGCGCGCGTCATGGCCACCACGTGCAGCAGGTTCACGCCCGGCCGGAGCTTGGCGTTGAGCATGACCGCGCTGTCCACAAAACCGATCGGCCGCTCGGCGGCGCGCTTGAGCACCTGCATCATGCGGGTGAAATGCAGCAGCAGCCACATGACCAGGGCGCCCGTGGCAATGGCGACGCCGCTCCGACCGTAGGCCCGGTAGGCCGCCACCACCAGTACGACGCTGGCCAGCGGCACGAAGATTTTCTGAATTTGCATAACCCCGATTTTGACGCACGACCGCATCTGGCACTCAGGCTGCGCGCTGGTCCGGCGCCGGCCAGCGCACCGATACCGCCAGCCCGCCCAATCGCTCCGAAGAAGCCGTCTGAACCTGGGCGCCGCATACTTGCGCAATGCGCCTGACGATGGACCAGCCCAGGCCGCTGCCCGGCTGCGCATGGCCCGGCACCCGGTAAAAGCGTTCGCCCAGTCGGGCCATCTCCTGCGCTGTCATGCCGGCGCCGCTGTCTTCCACGCGCAGCACCACCTGCCCCGCCTCCAGCGCCACGCTCACCTGGGCCGAGGCACCATCCGGGCTGTAGCGCAGGGCGTTGTCAACCAGGTTGCGCAACAGGACACCCAACAACATGTCATTCCCCGTTACCCGGCAGGATGCTGCGACATCCAGTTCGAGCTGCTGATGACGCAGTAAAGCACCCGGTGCCAATTCAGCCAGCACACGGCGGGCCAGCCCGCCCAGGTCCACACCGTCGTCGGCGCCGGCCTGTGCCGCTTCCAGGCGCGCCAGCGTCAACAATTGTTCGACCAGGTGGGTCGCACGGTCGCAGCCCGCCAGCGTGGCCTGCAAGGCATGCTGGCGCTGGGCTTCATCGGCTCCGGCGCCAAGGGCGACCTGGGCCTGGGCCCGGATGGCGGCGATCGGCGTGCGCAGTTCATGGGCCGCATCGGCCGTGAAGCGGCGTTCGGACTCCAGCAAGCGTTCCATGCGTCCGAACAGGCCATTGAGAGCCTGGACCAGCGGCTGCATTTCGGCCGGGACATCCTGGAGCACCACAGGCTCCAGCGCCTCGGGTCGCCGCTGACCCAGCGCCTCGCTGAGATGCCGCAGCGGCAGCAAGCCACGCTGCACCGCCCACCAGCCGGCCAGCGCCAGCAAGGGCAAAGCAACCAGCAAGGGCAGCAGCACACTGCGCAGCACCGCGCGCAGAATCGCGCTGCGTGAATCCGTCTGTTCGCCTACGTACACCTGGACATCGCGCTCCGCCCCCTGGGTCGCGAACACACGCCACTCGGACCCGTCGGCCAGACGGACAGTGGAAAAACCGCGCTCGGTCTCGCTCATCGGCGTCGCGCCGGCCTGGGCTGAGCGCTGCACCAACTGACCTTCATGAAACACCTGAAAGATGACACGTGGCGCATATTTGTGCAGCGACGGTGCATCAGCCATCTTGTCGTCCTCATGATGCGCCGCCTGCTGCACCACCAGCAGGGCCGCCGCCTGGGCCAGATGGCCGTCGAGCAGTTCATCCAGTTCATGGCGCACGTCACGCCAGATCAGCGCCGCCGCGGCCAGCCACACGATCGCGGCCACGCCCAGCACCAGCACCAGCAAACGCGCCTGCAGGGAGTTGAAGGATGACTGCAGCCTCATGCCGTCTCCGGGGTGCGCAGCACGGTGTAGCCGACGCCGCGCACGGTCTGGATCAGGTCCGGCTGCAGCTTGCGCCGCAGATGGTGGATATGGACTTCGATCGCGTTGCTTTCCACTTCATGGCCCCAGCTGTAGAGCTGCTCCTCCAGCTGTTCGCGCGACAGAACACGGCCCGCATTGCGCATCAGGGTGTGGAGCAAGTCGAATTCGCGCGTGGACAGCGCCACCGCCTCGCCATTCAGGCTGACCTGGCGTGCCGCCGGCGCCAGCAGCACGCCGCCGCAACGCAGGCTGTCCTGCATCTGTCCATGCGCACGGCGCACCAAGGAACGCAGCCGGGCACCCAGCTCATGTAGGTCCACCGGCTTGACCACATAGTCGTCCGCCCCCAGGTCCAGACCGCGGATGCGGTCGGGCACGGCGTCACGGGCCGTCAACACCAGCACCGGGGTGGTGATTCGGCGCGCGCGCAGGGCCTGCAGCACGTCCATGCCATCCTTGCGCGGCAAGCCGAGGTCCAGCACGCCCGCGGCATAGACCTCGGAGGCCAGTTCCCGCTCGGCCGCCTCGCCGTCGCGCACCCAGTCCACCTGAAAACCCAGCTGGCGCAGGCCGGCGCGCAGGCCGTCACCGAGCATCGGGTCGTCTTCCGCCAGAAGAATGCGCATCAAAACTCCGCTATGGTTGACCGTTGTCCAGCGCTGTCGCCCGCGGCGTCAGTCATCGGTACGGCTACCGTATTTTGCGGCCTCGGCGGCCACCGTCCCGCCGGAGGCCATTGACGGTGCGCTTTGCCACTGCAGCCACCAGAAACCCAGCACCGCAGCAAGCAGGGCCAGCGCCAGCGGCCGCCAGGTCCAGCGAATACCTTCATTCGGTGCGCCCTCTTTGCGGCCCGTCAGCATGGCGCGCACCAGATTTTCGCGGTGCAGCCAGCTGCCCACCACAACACCGGCCACGTGCACCCCGACGACGGTCAACATGAGATTGGCCATCACTTCATGCAGTTCTTCGAGCCAATGGCCGCCCAGGTCGTTGTAATTGGCCCAGCCGGAAGCGACCGTGGCAACGCTCAACAACAACAGCAGCACAATCGCCAATGCCCCGGCCGGGTTGTGACCGACATGGTGCTCGGGTCGACCGCGTGCGATCGAGGACAGGTAACGCATGACCGCCGCCGGACCGCGCACAAAGCTGGCAAAACGCGCATGGCGCGTGCCCAGCAGCCCCCAGAGGACGCGGAATGCCACCAGCCCGCCCAGCGTGTAGCCCAGGCTCACGTGCACCAGGCGCCAGCGCTCGCTCTCCGCCGTCAGGTAGGCGCCGGCAAAGCTCAGCACCATCAGCCAGTGGAACACCCGCACCGGGGCATCCCACACCAGGATCTTTGTTTTTTCATTCGCCATGTTGCTCACCTCGGAATCTTGATGTCGCGCTCGCTGAAACGGCCGTCTGCCGCCTGGGTGTGACAGGCTGCGCAATTGGAAGCACTGCCCACCGCCGGGCGCTTCCAGACCTCCGGCGGCACTTCCCGCGCGTTGTGCTTGCGCAGAAACCAGGCCGACTTCGTGATGCGGTCCTGCGGCGGCGCCTCGCTGACCCGCTTGTAGGTGCCGGCATGGACTTGCAGCCAGCCGCCGATCTCGCGCAGACTGGCCTCGTCCAGCGAGGCATCGGTGCCGTAATGCTGCTGCAGCGAGCCCATCAGGTGCTGCCACGAAGCCGCCGGCAGCATGCCTGGCGGGTAGGCGATATGGCAGGCCGCGCATTCCTGCTGGTATTTCGGCAGAACCGGAACGCGCGCGCCACCGGAATCCGCCTGGGCGGCCGCGGCGCATGCCAGCGCCAGGGCGGCCAGCGCGAGGGTGAAGCCTGAACGTTTCATGAGAGCCCTTCCATCAAACTGCGCATGACTCAGCGCTTGAACGTCGACAGCCAGGACAGCACATCGGCTTTCTCGCCCGCCGTGCATTCGCGCCCCAGCACGTCGTTGCAATTGCGGCGGAACCATTTTTCGGTCTTCGCCGTGTCGGTGAAACGGTCGGGATTAAAAGCCGGCGCCAGCGGCGCGATCAGCTTGCCGGTGCTGGCGTGCTTGCCCTCACCCGTTGGCGTTGCGGTGTGGCACGAAGCGCAGCTCCAGTCCTTGCCATGCCGGTTGGTGAACAGCTGCTGGCCGCGCGCCGGCTGGGCCGGTGCTCCCGCCTGCGCGCTATAGGCCGCCAGTTGCTCTGCCGGTGTCACGGCGTACGCCAGCGGGCTCAGTACCACGCTGGCCAAGACGCCGATGCGTACCCAAGATGTCAAGTTGTCCATAGAACCTCCATGGACTTCATCGTAGGCAGCGCGGATTAAGCTTTTCTTAACGGCAGCCTGCCCCTGGCCGCGCCGGCGGCGGCTGACTAGGTTTTTTCATCCGCTTGTGGTGTGCGCCGCGGCTGGTCGCTGTGCGACACGGTGTAGCTGTCGGCCGCATAGGCCGGACCTTTCATCACCATCACGATGACGCAACCGATGCCGACCGTCACGATGGCGGTCCAGTGGAACAGCACCAGTCCGAACACCATGTAGTCCGCCATCTGCAACCAGCGCTCGCCGGCCGGCGTCGAGGCATCCACCTGCCAGTGCAGCACCGCCAGGGCGGCCAGAGGCAATGCCGTGCCCACGGCAAAAATCAGCGGCAGCTTGCGCCAGATCGCCCACTCCAGACCCGTAGCGGTCCGTTTCGAGCCGGGGACTTTTCGCAGCCAGTTCATGGATCAAGGTCGTTGCGGGAACAGATGCTGCATTGTGCGAAATAAGTCCGCCGCCCAATTGATCAATGTCAAACTACCCATCTTCCCTGCTTGGTCTTTGCTTCAGCAGGGGCTATCCTCATTTTCAAAACCACAGTTCACAGTTAGAGGAGTCGCCCCATGAAAATGCAAACTCTTGCCTTGGCCTGCGCACTGGCTTTGGCTTCGCTGGCTTTCGGCGCTACGGCCCAGACAGCCTCCAGCGCCAAGGTCCAATACACCGCCGACAGCAAGGCCGCGAAGGCACGCTACGACAGCGACCTGAAACTCTGCGTGGACGAAACCTCTTCCAGCGCCCGCCTGCAATGCCGGCGCGATGCCAAGACGGAATACGACAAAGCCCTGACAGAGGCCAAGGCACGGATGGCGGCCCCTGCGCCTGCAGCAGTGCCCGCCGCCGCGCCGGCACCCACCCCGACCCCGGTCAGCCAGCCGATCTGCCCCGATTGCGGCAAGGTGGTGTCGGTCAGCGTGACGGAAAAGCAGGGCGAAGGCGGCGCCATCGGCATCATCGGCGGCGGTGCCGCGGGTGCCCTGCTGGGCCAGCAGGTTGGCCAAGGCGCCGGCAAGGATCTGGCCACGATCGCTGGCGCCATCGGCGGCGCCTATGCCGGCAAGAAGATCGAGGAAAAGGTGCGCTCGCACAAGGTGTGGACGGTCCATGTGCAGTACGACGACGGTTACCGCCGCAACTTCGAGTTCAGCCAGGACCCCGGCCTGGTCGTGGGCGACAAGGTCCGCAACGCGGGCAACAGCATCGTCCGCGACTGAACCTGACCCGCGCTCGTTTCAGGTGAGCGAACGCACCACTTCCATCGCCTCTTCCACCCGTTCCACCGGGTGGATGGTCAGGCCTTCGATCGCTTTTTTCGGCGCATTGGCCTTGGGCACCACGGCCACGCTGAAGCCCAGCTTGGCCGCTTCCTTCAACCGTTCCTGACCGCGCGGCGCCGGCCGCACCTCGCCGGCCAGCCCCACCTCGCCGAAGGCAATGAAGCCCTTGGGCAGCGGCTTGCCGCGCAAGCTGGAGGTAATGGCCAGCATCACGGCCAGGTCGGCCGCCGGTTCACTGATGCGCACGCCGCCGACCGCGTTGACGAATACATCCTGGTCCATGCAGGCAACACCGGCATGGCGGTGCAGCACGGCCAGCAGCATGGCCAGGCGGTCGCGCTCCAGGCCGACTGACAGGCGCCGCGGCGACGGGCCACCGCTGTCCACCAGGGCCTGGATCTCCACCAGCATCGGGCGCGTACCTTCGAGCGTCACCATCACGCAACTGCCGGGCACGGGCTCGGCATGTTGCGACAGGAAGATGGCGCTCGGGTTGGTCACGCCTTTCAAGCCTTTTTCCGTCATGGCGAAGACGCCGATCTCGTTGACAGCGCCGAAGCGGTTCTTGATGGCGCGGATCAGGCGAAAGCTGGAGTGCGTGTCACCTTCGAAATACAGCACCGTATCCACCATGTGCTCCAGCACGCGCGGCCCCGCCAGCGCGCCCTCCTTGGTCACATGGCCGACCAGCACAATGGCCGTGCCGCTGGCCTTGGCGGCGCGCGTGAGGTGCGCGGCGCACTCGCGCACCTGCGCCACCGAGCCCGGCGCCGAAGTCAGTTGCTCCGAATACACCGTCTGGATCGAGTCGATCACTGCGATGGCCGGCTGGTGCATCGCCAGCGTGGCGAGGATTTTCTCCAGCTGGATCTCGGCCAGCACCTGCACCTGCGAGCCGTCCAGCCCCAGACGCCGTGCGCGCAGCGCGACCTGGGCCCCGCTCTCCTCGCCTGTGACGTAGAGAGTTTTCTGGCCGGCGCGCTGCAGTGCATCGAGCGCCTGCAGCAGCAATGTGGACTTGCCGATACCGGGGTCGCCGCCGATCAGCACCACGCCGCCTTCGACGATGCCGCCACCCAGCACCCGGTCCAGTTCGTCCTGGCCGGTCGGCGTGCGGTCCACATCGGTGGCTTCGATATCGGCCAGCGCGGTCACCTCGGCGGTCTTGGCGAGGGCGGCAAAACGGTTCTTGGCCGGCGCTGCACTCTCGGCCACGGACTCGATCAGCGTGTTCCAGGCATTGCAGTGCGGGCACTTGCCCAGCCACTTGGGGCTGGTGCCGCCGCACTCGTTGCAGGTGTAGATGGTTTTTTCCTTGGCCATGGGTCGAATAATACTGGATGTCCTTACAGTTCGGGTAAATCCCCGGCACAAATGACTGTGGGAAATGGCCCTTTTTATTTAATATGTTAAATAAATGGACGCCGCCACCTACTTCAGCCATCGCAACCTGCCGCGCCTGCTGCTGCAAGCACGCGAGGCCGTCATGGCGCATGCCCGGCCGGGCCTGCGCGAACATGGCCTGAGCGACCAGCAGTGGCGCGTGCTGCGCGTGCTGGGCGAGCACGGCGTGGTGGAAACCGGTCGCGTGGCGCGCGAGGCCTTCATCCTCGGCCCCAGCCTGACCGGCGTGCTCGCGCGCATGGAGCGCGACGGCCTGATCCGCCGCGCGCGCGACAGCGCCGACCAGCGACGCACCGTGGTGGAAGCCACGGCCAAGGGACGCCAGCTGGTGGACACGCTCTCGCGCAGCATCGAGGCGCACTACGCCTGGATGGAAACATCACTCGGCAAACAGAAGCTGGCGCAGCTCTATGAACTGCTGGACGAACTGATCGCGCTGGAGGAACCGGCATGAGTTCGCCCCCGTTCATGCCCACCGGCACGGTCTACGGCACCTTGCTCAACACGCTGGACGAGTGGGTGGCACTCAGTCCCCAGATGGCACAGCCGCCGTACAAAGGCGCACCGAAAGCACCGGTGCTCTACATCAAGACCGCCAACACCTGGAGTCCGTGCGGCAGCCGGATTGCCGTGCCGGCGAAAGCCGCAACAGTGGAAGTCGGCGCCAGCATCGGCATGGTGATCGGCCCGCCGGCGCAGCGGGCCACGGTGCGCGACGCCCTGGACCACATCGCGGGTTATGTGCTGATGAACGACCTTTCGCTGCCGCACGCCAGTTTTTTCCGTCCACCGGTCAAGTACAAGAACCTCGATGGCTTTCTCGGCATCGGGCCACGGCTGCTGCCTCCCCATGAGGCCGGCAACCCGAACCACTTCCGGCTGGAGGTACGCATCGATGGCGAGTTGCGCCAGACGGTGGACTACGCGCGCCTGGTGCGCCCGGCAGCACAACTGCTGGCCGATGTCAGCGAGTTCATGACGCTGCACCCGGGCGATGTGCTGCTGCTGGGCTGTGGTGCCCAGCGCCCGCTGACCGGCGCGGGCCAGCGCATCGACATCAGTGCGCCCGGCTTGCCGGCACTCGGCCTATTAAGCAACACCCTCGTTGCGGAGGCGGCATGAAGCACGCGCGTGTTGCCTACGACCGGGCCAGTCATCAGGCCACCGAGCACGACGGCCAGTTGCGGCTCGACGACGGCCGTCTGGTTGCCTTCGATGCCGTGCGCTGGCTGCCGCCGCTAGCGCCGGTACCACGCCCACGCACCATCCTGGCGCTCGGCCTGAACTACGCCGACCATGCCAAGGAACTGGCCTTCAAGGCACCGGAAGAACCCCTGGTCTTCATCAAGGGTGAAGGCTCGCTCATCGGCCACCGTGACCACACCGTGCGACCGGCTGGTGTCGAGTTCATGCACTACGAGTGCGAGCTGGCGGTGGTCATCGGCCAGACGGCCAGAAAGGTCCAGCGCGCCAACGCCTATGACTTCATCGCCGGCTACACCGTGGCCAATGACTACGCGATCCGCGACTACCTGGAGAACTGGTACCGCCCCAACCTGCGCGTGAAGAACCGTGACACGGGCACGCCGCTCGGGCCCTGGCTGGTCGATGCCGCCGATGTGCCGAATCCGATGAACCTGGCGTTGCAAACCACCGTGAACGGCCGGGTCACGCAATCGGGCCACACGCGCGACATGATCTTCGATGTGCCCTATCTCATCGAGTACTTCAGCAGCTTCATGACGCTGAAGCCCGGCGACCTGATCCTGACCGGCACGCCCGACGGCGTGGTCGATTGCCAACCGGGCGATGTGATCGTCACCGAAATCGAGGGCATCGGCGCTCTCATCAACACCATCGCAGCCGCACCATGAACCTCATCAATCACCTGATCAACGGCCAACCGGTCAGCGGTACCGACTACTTCGAAACCGTCAACCCGGCCACGCAGGAGGTGCTGGCCGAGGTCGCGGCCGGCGGTGCGGCCGAAGTGCATGCAGCGGTGGCGGCGGCCAAGGACGCGTTCCCGAAGTGGGCCGGCCTGCCGGCGCCCGAGCGCGCCAAGCTGATGCGCAAACTCGGTGACCTGATCGCCGCCCACGTGCCCGAGATTGCGCGCACCGAGACCGACGACACCGGCCAGGTCATCGCCCAGACCGGTAAGCAACTCATTCCGCGTGCGGCCGACAACTTCCATTACTTCGCCGAGATGTGCACACGCGTCGACGGCCACACCTACCCGACACCGACGCACCTGAACTACACGCTGTTCCACCCGGTCGGCGTCTGTGCACTGATCTCGCCATGGAACGTGCCCTTCATGACGGCCACCTGGAAAGTGGCGCCGGCCCTCGCCTTCGGCAACACCGCCGTGCTGAAGATGAGCGAACTGTCGCCGCTGACTGCGGCACGGCTGGGCGAACTGGCGCTGGAGGCCGGCATTCCGCCCGGCGTGCTCAACGTGGTGCACGGCACCGGCCGCGAGGCCGGCGAGCCGCTGTGCGCTCACCCGGACGTGCGTGCTATCTCCTTCACCGGCTCGACGGCCACCGGCAACCGCATCGTCAAAGCCGCGGGGCTGAAGAAGTTCAGCATGGAGCTGGGCGGCAAGAGCCCGTTCGTGATCTTCGACGACGCCGACCTGGCGCGCGCGCTCGACGCCGCGGTGTTCATGATCTTCTCCAACAACGGCGAACGCTGCACCGCCGGCAGCCGAATCCTGGTGCAGCAAAGCATCTACGCCGACTTCGTGCAGAAGTTCACCGAGCGCGCCAAGCGCATCACGGTCGGCGACCCGCAGATGGATGCGACCATCATCGGCCCGATGGTCAGCCAGGGGCATCTCGCCAAGGTGCGCAGCTACATCGAGCTCGGCTCGAAAGAAGGCGCCACGCTGCTGTGCGGCGGGCTGGATCGCCCGAGCTACGCCCCCGAGTTGCCAGCACGCGTGAAGCATGGCAACTACGTCTGGCCCACCGTGTTCGCCGACGTCGACAACCGCATGCGCATCGCGCAGGAAGAAATCTTCGGCCCAGTCGCCTGCCTGATCCCCTTCAAGGACGAGGCCGACGCCATAACCAAGGCCAACGATATTCAATACGGCCTGTCCAGCTACGTCTGGAGCGAGAACCTGGGACGCGCGCACCGCGTGGCCGCTGCCATCGAGGCCGGTATGTGCTTCGTCAACAGCCAGAACGTACGGGACCTGCGCCAGCCCTTCGGCGGCACCAAGGCCAGTGGCACCGGACGCGAGGGCGGCACCTGGAGTTACGAGGTGTTCCTGGAGCCGAAGAACGTGGCTGTCAGTTTGGGAAGCCACCATATCCCACACTGGGGAACGGCATGAAGCCGTTCCCCACTCGGGGCGCATCGACGCTCACCCCACCCCGACCCTTCCCTTCCAAGGGAGGGCCACGAGTCCGGGAGACCCCACATGGGTAAGCTAGCTCTCGCCGCCAAGATCACCCACGTGCCCTCGATGTACCTGAGCGAGCTCGACGGCCCGCGTAAAGGGACGCGACAGGACGCCATCGACGGCCATCGGGAAATCGGCCGCCGTTGCCGCGAACTCGGCGTGGACACCATCGTGGTGTTCGACACCCACTGGCTGGTCAATGCCAACTACCACGTCAACTGCGCGCCGCACTTCAAGGGCCTGTACACCAGCAACGAGCTGCCGCACTT
>ERZ1292640.327-Hain-H43-02um-R1-327-length-38347-cov-15_pt1 | contig 36166 bp, 36 predicted proteins | sample MGYA00564404_ERZ1292640 | MGnify/ENA primary metagenome ERZ1292640 (study PRJEB36523, sample SAMEA6512636) | groundwater metagenome | collected 2019-01-08 | study: AquaDiva: Metagenomics assemblies of 32 groundwater samples | reverse complement strand
CCAACAGGAACATCCTCGTGGCCTGGGATGGCAGCGCGACGGCAGCGCGCGCCGTAAACGACGCGCTGCCCTTGCTACGCACTGCCGCCACTGTCCATGTCGCTTCCGTTACCGGAGAAAAGGTGCTTCCTGCTCTTGCCGGACAGGCCGCCCTGATCTCGCACCTGGGTTGCCATGGCATCTGGGCAGTCGAGCGCCACCTTGCCCTCCGGAACGGCGACGTAGCCCAGACTCTTCGAGAAGCCGCGAGAGATCAGGCAGACATGATCATCATGGGCGGCTTCGCGCACAGGCGCGTCCGCGAACTGGTCCTGGGCGGCGTGACGCAATCGCTGTTAGGCAACAGTCCGGTCCCGCTTTTCATGTCGCACTGATCCCCGTGCTTCATGCGTTGACCGAGCACCGAGGGCATTTCCTGGTGATGAGCAGGGCAATGAGCGAATTTCCACCGGCAGCACTCGACGGCCTTTCCGCAGGGCTTGGCATACCCATCCTCGTCATAGAGGGAACCTGATGATGGAGCCCGACCGCGATCGATGGTCGGGCCGCGCCGGATTCGTCCTCGCCATGATCGCTTCGGCGGTCGGGCTGGGCAGCATCTGGAAGTTTCCCTACGAATTGGGCGCCAACGGCGGCGCGATCTTCCTGCTCTTCTATGTTCTCGGATTGGGCCTAGTCGTGGCACCCCTGATGCTGGCCGAGCTGGTCATCGGTCGCCGCGCCCGTCGTGACGCCTCGATGTCGATGTCGCTGCTCGCCACCGAGCATGGCGCATCGCGGCACTGGGCAGTTGTTGGCGGCCTCGGCGTGATCGTGAGCAGCCTGATCCTAAGTTACTATTCAGTCATTGGCGGTTGGGCCATCGCATACGCGGTCGACATTGGCATGACGGGATTGCCTAGCGGCGCGGCGAATGCGGCACAGGCGCACTTCGATGCGTTGCTTCACACACCTAGCCGCGTCGTTGGCTATCACACGCTTTTCATGGTCGCGATAGCCGTCATCGTCGCACGCGGCATCGCGGACGGCATCGAGCGGTCCGTAAGAGTGCTCATGCCGGTCATGGTCATTCTCATGGTCATGCTCGCCGGCTATTCGCTGCTTGTCGGCGACACCTGGGCAGCCTTGCAATTCCTGTTTGTGCCGGATGTTGCTCGCCTCTCGGCGAGCACGGCATTGGAGGCGCTCGGGTTGGGCTTCTTTTCCATCGGCGTCGGATACGCGACAGTGATGACATACGCCGCCTATGCTGACCGGCGCATAGACCTGATCCAGGTCGCATTGATGACTCTGGCGGGCGATACCGCTATCTCGCTAATTGCAGGTCTCGCCGTATTTCCCCTGGTGTTCGCCCATGGCCTGGATCCGGCGAGCGGGCCGGGGCTCGTCTTTGTGACGCTGCCCCTTGCCTTCTCCGGCATGAGCTTCGGTCGCGAAGCGGCAATGGCGTTCTTTGTCTGCCTGAGCGCGGCGGCGATTGCATCGGCCATATCGATGCTCGAGATGCCCGTGGCTTTCTCGATGCGCCGGTTCGGCTGGTCACGGCCCGCGGCTACGCTCGTGGCGACCATGTTGTGCTGGCTACTCGGCCTTGCCACGGTGGCATCGTTTAGCCATTGGCAAGGTTGGCATCCGCTCGCCGCGGTCGATCGCTTCTCGCAAGCGGAGGTCTTCGAGCTCATCGACGGATTGGCAACCAACACGCTACTCCCTCTCGCGGGGCTCGGGATCTCTTTGTTTGCAGGCTGGATTCTTCCTTGGCCGACCATTGCGTCAGAGCTCGGTGTCGGCCCGCGGGCTGGACGCGCTTTGTCGCTGCTGCTGCGCTACGTGGTGCCGCCATGCATCGCCCTCGCGGCTTTCAATCCCCTGATGCACACATCGTGAACCGGTGGATGTTTCGTGGGAATCAACGATCATCCGGCCGTCGGTCGCTGTCGGCGAGCGGACGTCACAATTCCCGCAGAAGGCCGTGGCGGCTACGATTGTCAGGCCGCTCGTTCCCGCACGTTGCCGCGACCACCACGCAGGGCAGGAGCGAATTCCACGACCTGGCCGGCGAGGAGCAGCGCCCGCTCACTGAGATCGGCGGGGACGGTCGAGTCGCCTCCAACCAAGGGGCCATGCCGCGCGCCAACCGTTGCACGTGGAAGTCATCGGGGTCGACTTTGCCCTAGACGGCGCCATCGCCCCGTCCCTATGGCGCGAACGCTAGAGACCCATGCCCACCGAGGCAGGCATCGATCGCAGGTGACTCTTCACACGCCTGACGCCAGGGACGTTTTCCGCGGCGACGCGATAGGCCGTTCGCACTTCGTCGCCTTCCACAAACCCCCACAGATGGACCACGCCATCATTGGCGAAGACGTTCGTCGGCCACCTTGAGGTCCATGCACGCTTCTCAAGGGCGTCGACGACGGCCTGGCGCAACTCCTTGTCTGTCGGCTGAACCATCGGACCTTCAGGCTCCCTCGACAGCAGAGCCTCCAGGAGGTTGGCGCGGCTTACCACTCCGACGAGCTTCCCCGCCCGCACGATCGGGATGCGCTTGACGCCGTACTTCTCAATGAGCTCCACCAGTTCGCTGAGTGTTGCTTCCTCTTCAGCCGTGACGATCTCCTTCGTCATGACGTCGGAAACCTTTCGCGCATGAGACGCGACGAAATCGCGAGCCGAGCTATCTTCGCTGTCCAGCAGGCGCGACAACCAGGATTTCTTGGGCGCGGAGCCGATCTCGGCACGACGAATGAGATCGGCTTCGCTCACGATCCCGACAACGGCACCCTTGCTGTTGACGACCGGGGCGGCGCTGATGCTGGCGCCGAGCAGGAGTTCGGCAGCATCGAAAACCGATTCCCTGACGTCGAGGCAGATAACGCCTTCGGTCATTATGTCTTTGGCTCGCATGCCACGCTCCCTTCGAAATAGCAGTGTATACACTCTGCCGTTTGCGGGCTTCGGCACCTTGCGCCAAATCAAGCGCGTACGGGAATTGCGAACGCATCAAGGCGCCTAAACGTCTGCGTAGCGCCTAGAAATTCTTAGCACTTCGGCCGGACGGACCTTGCGCAGCCGCTGCAGAACTTCTCTATGCCCGCCTGACGACGATGCCCGTGTGGTTCTCTCGGACGAACCAAGCCGAATGAAAAGTCACCATCGAGCGTCGTTCATCCACGCCGTCTGGGCGGCGATAATGGCATCCCCTTGCCCACTTCCGGTAGCGCTAGGCGTTCAGTCGCCGCAGTGCGTTCTTGTTGCAAAGCCCGATAGATCTCGCCGACAGAAGCTCAATCAAGCCGCTTCGAGCGAACTGGGTGAGCGTGCGCGACACCGTCTCGATGGTCAGGCCCAAGTGGTCGGCAATATCGGTGCGCTGCATCGGCAGCTCGAAGTGTGCGGCGTTATCGGAGATACGCTGCGCCATGTCGAGAAGGAACGTCGCAATCTTCTCCTGCGCCGTCTTACGGCCAAGCAGCAGCATGTGGTCCTGGGCGCGCTCAAGGCTACGCAGCATTGCCGACATGACCCGGTCGCGGAAAGCCGGACCTTCCTGGATCAAGGCTGCGAGACGGCAGCGCCGATAGGCGATCACCGACGCATCACCGACGGCCTCGGCAGAGAAGCGGTGCCCGGCACCGGCTTCCAGGCCAAGAATGTCGCCCTGGAGGTGGAAGGCATCGATCTGCCGTCGGCCATCGCTCAGCAACTTGTAGGAGCGGATCGTACCGGACACGACCTGGTAGAAGTATTCGGCTTCGTCGCCCTCGGCGAACAGCTCCTCGCCCTTAATCAGCACCATCTGCGTGCCCGCCGGCATCTTGGCCGTGGTGGGCGCCCGCAGGCCGAAAGCGGCAGCGGGAAACTTCGACGCGTGAGTTGCGGTAGGGATCTGCATGGCCGTCTCTCTCGAAAGGCTTCTGATGTGCCTTACGAGTAACCCGTCGATCGGTAGTCCACCATTCAGGTATTGATCTAAGGGATTCTACGTAGGCCTGACCCGTCGACGCCCTTCTGACAAGGTCAGCGGCGCCGGGCCTGCAAAATGAGTGTCGCGACCAAGCCGACAACAAGATAGACGCAGCCGACGATCAGCGAGGCGTAGACGCTTCCCATCGCCAGCGATATTGCGCGATAGCCGGAAAACGTCAGAAAGCAGAGGCTGACGCCGAACAGTGCGGCGACCACCGTATAGCCGCCGACAATTGACGCGGCGCGCCGTCCGGCGTTACCGGCGGCGACTGCGCCGAGAACGGCCAACGACTTCACCAGGGTGGCTAGAATCGAAGGCGCTTCGGTGTCCGGGCCGGTCATCGGCGCACTAGCATGGCCAGCAGGAACCCTGCTGCGGCCGCCAGCGATACGGCCATCAGCGGCTTGTCGCGGATCGCGCCTTCGAGCTGGCTGCGACCCTGCTCGGCGGCGGCGGCAGCAGTGTGCGCCGCGCCGGCGAACTCATCGGCAAGCTGGCTCGCCTTTCCCGCGATCCGCCGAGCGGCCTCGCTCGCGGCCTTCATGGCTTCGGCGCCCTCGGCCTTAGCCACCTCCTCGAGCGCTGCCGTCAGCTGATTGAGCTGCTCGCGCAACGCCATCGACTCCGTACCCAGATAGCCGAACGTGTCCTTTGTGCCCTTACCCATCGCCGCCTCCATCAAGCCGAAGGCATGGTGGCAGTACGAGCCCAAACGGCGTTGACCTGTGTCAAGATCGGAAACTGGCCCACCATGTGGGCTCGCGCAGGACGTCCCCGACAATATGCATCCTGCGGCCCGCCGATGGCAGGTCGGTGAGTCCGTCTACACGGAGGCGCGCCTTGACTTGCTCTTCGGTAAGTCAGGCATGCCCGGATGTCTCACAAGCCACGCGACTTGGCACCATGGGCGATATCTCAATGCGCCATAACAACCGGAACGAACGTTTTTTCCAGGACCGCTTGTGCCCCCAGCACCGCCTATCGCAGCCGGGAATGCCCGTCCACGCCCATCACGATGAAATCCGCCTCAACGTCGGGCGTTCCTGGGCGTGCCCGATCGGCTCGCTTGCCCACCCTATTCGCGCCGCCCAATCTCCAGCTGCTTTGGACGATCTCGCCGCGAGACCGCCTTACGCGCCGTGGCTACACGTCCGTTAGGAAGGCCCCCGCCAGAACGGTACTGTTTTCTTGAACGCCCTCCACGCCTGCTTCAGGTTGCGTCTATCGTGCCTTCCATTGTCTCTCAGGTGCTTGCCGAGGCGTTTGCACGGCCGGCGTGCCCTGTCGGACGGTCGCGAGGCCCCCGCGATGTCGGCCAGGACTTTGGCGCCGACCGTCCGGTCGTTCATGATGCCAAGAGCGTTCTGCAGAGACTCGGTCGCATCGACATAGGCGGTTGCCGCTGTCGATTCGAAGGCCGGCAACAGAAAGGCTGCAGCATATCGCAGCTTCTTGACCGCGATGCGCAGCCTGTGCAGATCCGTCGGCCTAAGCTCGGACAGGTTCCGCCCGCGGTGGCGCACCTTGGCATGATGGGCGTCGAGCGCGCGGCTACCGAAGGCTTTCAGCGTCTCTCCACCGACCGACGGAGGGGCGAGGATGAAGCGTTCGAGATCGTGGTCGAACTGCTCGAAGCGTGCACCACCCAGCGCTTTGCGCGCGCGCAACAGCCGCTTGCCGGCAAGTCTCGCGCCCACGCGTGAAATCTGCTGCGGAGCATCGGGCACGACCTCGGCGAGGAAGACCTGGAGGTCGCGGGCCGGCGCGCATTCGCCGGCCAGCCAGCGTGCTTCCGCGGCGATCCCGCGCAGCTCTGGGTTGCTGCCGACGTCGCGGAACAGGCCAATGGCGGCATGCAAGCGGCGCAACGCCACTCGCGTCTGATGAATACCTTCCGGTTGGCTGCTCGCCAGGACGATGGCACGATACCTGAGCAGATCGGAGCGACATGTCGCAATGATACGCCGCAGTGCCGTGTCGAGATTGAACTCGCCGGACAACGTCGTGGCGACCGGGTTGGTCAATTGGGACACATTGGAATGCCCGCGGGGAGCCCGATCAGCGTTTGTCCTGGATGCGTCCATCGCGGCGTTCACCAGCATCTTCGGAACCTCCGGCAGTTTGCCATCAAGATGACGGGATTCAAGCTGAGCCGCTTTGATCCAGATTAAGGGGTGTCTGGTTTGACAAGGATGGAACTGATCGCGAGCTGCTTCACCAGATCAGCGCAAACAAGATAGGCGACGATGATCACACCGACGCCGCAAATAACCTCGAGCGGCGGTGCTCGGAATCCAAACCACGCGCCGACTGGAGAGAACGGCACGATCATCGCCGCTGCCAGCGCCAGCAATGACGACACGGTAAGTGCGGGATGCGGGCGGTTGCTCCACGGCCGGCCATTCGTGCCGATAATGAAGATCACCAGGATTTGCGTGGCCATCGATTCGAGGAACCAGACCGTCCGGAATTCCTCCGGCGCGACATGAAACACCAGCAGCAGGCCCGCAAAGGTCAGCACGTCGAAGGCCGACGACAGCGGACCCATCACGCCGGCAAAGCGCATCAAGGAGCGCATGTTCCAGACCTGCGGCCGTGCCGTTGCCTCCGGACGCACAGTGTCGAAGGGAATGCCGACCTCGGAGAAGTCGTAGAGGAGATTGTTGAGCAAAATCTGCGTCGGCAGCATCGGCAGGAAGGGCAGGAACAGTGACGCCACTGCCATCGACAGCATGTTGCCGAAATTGGAGCTGGCGCCCATGCGCACGTATTTCAGGATATTGGCGAAGGTCCGCCTGCCTTCTTTGACGCCATCGGCGACGACCTCGAGATCGGGCGCGAGTAGGATCATGTCGGCCGCAGCCTGCGCCACGCCGGTGGCGCCGTCGACCGACAGACCGATATCGGCCACCTTCAGCGCCGGCGCATCGTTGATGCCGTCGCCCAGGAAGGCCACGATATTGCCTTTCGACTGAAGCGCCTTGATGAGGCGGGATTTCTGGTCCGGCGCGAGCCGCCCGTAGGCATCGATCGTCTCGACCTGGACGGCGAGCGCCTCGTCGCTGAGTTCGGCGATGTCGGAACCCGACAGGACAGTCTGGAAATCGAGCCCAACCAGGCCGGCCAGCCGCTTCACGACGATTGGATCGTCGCCCGACAGGATCTTGACCCGGATACCGGCCGCCGCCAGGCGTGCAATGGCAGCCGTGCAAGTGGCCTTCGGCGGATCGGCGAAGGCAACGATGCCCCCGAAGGTGAGGTCTGCTTCGTCGCTCGCATCGAGCTCGTGCGAGGTGCCCGACCATGGCCGGGAGGCGATCGCGATGGAGCGCAGCCCCTGCTCGGCCAGCGCCGATGCATGCGCCTGAGCCACCGTGCGTTCACTCGGGCCCATGGGGTTCACGCCCGCAGTCGTCCGCATCGAGGTGCAGAGCGGGATCGTCGCTTCGGGCGCACCCTTGGCGATCAGCATCCGGCCGTTGGGACCGTCGACCAGCACCGATCCCAGCCGGCGGTTGAAATCGAACGCATGCCGCGCCAGCAGGGTCCAGCCACGCGCCGCTCCGGCCGTACCTGCGACGAGCGCCGCGTCGAGCGCGCCGCGGTCGCCACCCAGTTCGGCCGAAATGGCGCCGAGCCGCGCGGCGCGATCGTCGGCCGCGCCGACGGCATCGAGGCTCTTGGCCAGCGTGATCTCGGCCGAGGTGAGCGTGCCGGTCTTGTCGGTGCACAGGATCGTCATGGCGCTGAGATCGTGGATCGACGCCAGGCGCTTCACGATGACCTTGCGCGCCGCCATTCGCAGCGCGCCGCGCGTCAGGGTGACGGTGGTGATCATCGGCAGGAACTCGGGCGTCAGCCCGACGGCCAGCGCCACCGAGAACAGCAGCGATTCTAGCACCGGGCGGCCGAACAGGACGTGCGCGGTCAGCACCACCAGGACGAGGGCGATGGTTAGTCGCGCGATCAGCAGGCCGAACGCGTGCAGGTCGCGCTGAAACGGCGAAGGCGCCTGGACGTCGGTCAGCGACGAGGCGGCCGCGCCGAAAAGGGTCGCACGGCCCGTGCCGACGACCAGTGCCAGGGCCTCGCCGGTCTGCGCCACGGCGCCGCGGAACAGGGCATTGCTGGCCTCGCCGACATTGCGGGCGGCAACGATGCCGGGCTTCTTCTCGACCGGATAGGGCTCACCCGTCAGGGCCGCTTCACTGGTGGTGAAGGCCATCGCCTCGAGCACCAGCGCGTCGGCCGGAATGATGTCACCGGCCCGCACACGGATGACGTCGCCCGGCACGACGGCCTCGACCTCGACCGGCACGAAAGCGCCATCGCGTTTGACCTCGGCCTTGAGTGCCACCGAGCGACGCAGGACGTCGGCCGCCTTGACGGCACGGCCTTCCTGGAAGGTGTCGAGGCCGATCGAGAGCGCCAGGGTCACCACGATGATCGCGCCGCCAATGGCATCGCCGGTGACCGCCGACACGATGCCGGCTGCCAGGAGGATCAGGGACAGTGGCTCGAGCAGTCGCCGCACGACCGCGTCGGCCACGCTCGCGTGCTTGGGGACTGCATCGGCGTTGGCGCCGTATTGCCTAAGACGTGCGACCGCCTCCATAGTGCCAAGACCGGCAGTACCGCAGCCCAATTCGGCGCAGAGCGCATCCTTGCCGCGCGTCCAAAAGGGCGCCCGGGCTTCAGGGACGATCATGTGTGGCGCTGGCGACGCCAACAGCAGCCGCGCAGCGGCGCACGGCGGAGACAGCCTTGCCTCCGCCGCCCGCCTGAAGAGCGATCACCGCCTCACCATCGAAGGCCACGGGTTGACCGGCAAGCTCGGCGACAAGATCGAAGCGCAGGATCATGGTTCTGCCCTTCTCCATGGCATCGAGCAGGCGCTCCGACAGCTGCGGGAACATCTGCTCGGTCTCATCGGCGAGCACGGCGTAGTCGTCAGCGAACAAGATCCCGACCGGAAAGATGCGGCCGTCGATCGCGATCTCGGCGCGGGGATCGTCCTTGAGGCGCTGTGGCGAGCCGCTCTTCGGCGCCAACGGACCCTCCGTCGACAGATAGATCTGGAGCTGCAGGACCCTGCGGTCGCCCGCTTCCTCGCAAGTCAGCACGACGCTGTCGATGTTGAGATCGGTGCTTTGCGGATCGATCACCGCGTAGCTCGGTGGGTCGACGCCCTGCTCGGGCTGCCAACCCTCGAACTTGCCCGCGGTGCCGGCAAAGGATGGAATGATACAGAAACACACCAAGATCAACGCCAGGCGCACCGTCCCATGGAGATCGCGCATTGCCCGATACCCTTCTCGCGTTTCGGGCAAGCTTGGCGGAGAAACGTCTGATCGGGATGATCCAGATCAAGTCGGAAAGAGGTAAGTATGGCTCATTTGGCAGCGCAATTTGGAAGGTGGCGGCCATGTTGATCCAAAGCATGACCCGGCAGGACCAGCATCGAACTGCTGGCGCAGGCCAAAGTGGCCCAATTGGCGTGTGCTCATGGCCTGCGCATCAGTATCGCGCAATTTCTCAGCACTCCCACGGGTCTCTTCTGCTCGCTGAAGCCTCTCCCTGCTCCAGAGACGGGTCTCACGGCTTTCGACCGATATTCCACACCAGCGCAAATGCCGATCCGATCGCGAAGCCGAGAAGGCCGGTCACGACCACCAGGACCGCTGCTCGGTCCAGCTCAAATGGCTCTATGACGTAGACAGGCTTGATGAAGTGCATCCAAAAGACAAAATCAATGACAGGCTGAGCGATGCCGATCGCCACGAATATCGACCAGCAGACATGCCATCCGCCTGTCAGGCCTCCGATGACAAGCCCAGCTTTCGCCACACCGATATGTCCGCTCATGCTGTCCTCCACCGTTTGTCGGCCCTCGCGTCGCTGCCGCGTGAGCGAATCAATTCGCCATCAGAATCGGCACCGTCATGCCCGACAGGAGCGTACCGCTGGTCTCGCCCAAGACCCTTTATCCACTCGACGGAATTCGCTTAGCTTCCGGGTCGATCATAGCATCTGCCTCGGAGCGGATGCGAACCTGTACATGATGCATGGTTCCGTCGGTTGGGAACTTAACCCTCCGACCTGCGCAGGCCTTTCCGTCAACCATTACGTCGACGTGGCCTGTTCCTAGTCCATCGGGGTCTTCGATATGAACGATCAAGCCTCCGCTTCTTCGGATGAACTTAGCTTCACAGCGCTTCCACGACTTCGGCAGACAAGGGGAGATGACAAGGTCTCCCCGATCCAGCTGTAGCCCCAACATGTGCTCGACCGCCAAACGCCACGCCCATGCCGCCGCGCCCGTGTACCAAGTCCACCCACCTCGACCAAGGTGAGCATCGCTGCTGGCAATGTCGGCCGCAATGACATACGGCTCGGTCCGATAGCGCTCAACGTCTTCCCGCGATCGCGTGTGACTAATCGGACTGATGCGATCGAACACTTGTTCGACGCGCTCGGAATCGCCCAGCCGCGCAAACGCAATGCCCAGCCATGCCGCCGCGTGCGAGTACTGACCGCCATTTTCGCGAATACCCGGCGGATAACCCTTAATGTAGCCGGGATCGCGCAGCGTTGAGTCAAAGGGTGGCCAGAGAAGCCGGACCAACTGGTCATCACTCTGCATCAAGTGGCGAGCTGCGGCGGCAACAGCCAGGCTAGCGTGTCCCTGGTCACCGCCGGCGGACAGCACGGCCCATGATTGAGCGATGGAATCGATGCGACATTCCTCGCCCGCTGCCGAGCCCCACGGCAGCCCATCATCATCGATCGCCCGGAGGTACCATTGGCCGTCCCAACCCTCTGCCTCGACGGCCCGCTGCAGATCCGCCATCCGACTGGTCCAGCGATCCACCAGATCGGCGCGCCTCTGCTGCTCGCAGATCACGATGAAGCCCTTGATCGTGGCAATCATGAACCAGGCCAACCAGACGCTTTCGCCACGCCCGTGACGTCCGACGTGGTTCATCCCGTCATTCCAGTCGCCTGCCCCCATGAGCGGCAAGCCATGAACACCCTGGCTAAATCCGCGGTCGAGCGCTCGCTCGCAATGCTCGAAGACAGATCGTTGGGAATTCGACATATCGAAGCGGGCATAACGATCATCCTCGCCAGCGGCAAGCGGTGGGCCGCGGAGGAAGACAACCTCTTCGGCGAGGATTGTGTCGTCGCCCGTCGCTGCGACGTACTCGCTTGTGACGTAGGTCAACCAGAGCAGATCGTCTGAACACCGCGTCCGTACCCCGCGATCTCCTGGCGGATGCCACCAGTGTAGGACGTCACCCTCTTCGAATTGGTGCGCCGCAGCCTCCAGGATGTGTCGGCGGGCGCCACCGGGATCGCGATGCAGGAGGGACAGCATATCCTGCAGCTGGTCGCGGAAGCCAAAAGCGCCACCCGCCTGATAGAAGCCGGCACGGGCAAGTATCCGCGAGCTGATGGTCTGATAGGGCAGCCAGCGATTCACCAGAATGTCGAAGGCGGCGTCGGGGGTCTGGACCTGAACAGCGCCCAGCTGGGCATTCCAATCGCGTCGGCGCTCGTCGAAAGCGCGCTCCACACGCTCGCTCTGCTGCCAACGACTCACGAGTTCGCGTGTGTGGTCCCGATCGTCACCTTGACCCAGGATGAAGACCGCCTCGCCGGTACCGCCGGGCCCAATGTCAAGATGCACCTGAAGCCCGGCACAGCAGTCCGTCGCTGCCTGAACGGAACCGCCGAGCCCCCATTGGAACAATGCTTCCGGTGTTCGCGTGTCGCCGTTGCTTCCGATGAATTCGGTCCGGGAGGTCGTCACGCCATGCGGGGGGAGAGTGCTCGTAAGAAACGCGACGCGTTCGCCAAACTCCGCGTTCCAGCGGTTGCTGGCCGTAAGAGCACGCAGGCTGGCATCGTATTCGGACACCAGAAGCGGGCTGGGTTGACCGCGCAGCGCCCCCAGCAGCCATTCGGCATAGTAAGTTGCCGTGATCCGGCGCGTCTGAGGCCGGAGGTTGCGCAGGCGCAACCGTACGATCTTCACAGGGTCGTCACACGAGACGAAGGCAAGCAGCTCCTGCTCCAAACCATGGCTGGCCGTCTCCCAAATGGTATAGCCAGCGCCGTGCCGGATTTGACACGCAGCCTCATTTCCAATCGGTAGCGGCGTGGGCGTCCACACGGACCCTGTCTCCTCGTCGCGGAGATAAATCGCCTCCACTTGAGGATCCGCGATAGGGTCGTTGTTCCATGGCGTGAGCCGATTCTCGCCGCTATTGACAGCCCATGTCCAGCCTAAGCCGGCTTCGGTAACGATCGAGCCGAAATCGGCATTAGCCAATACATTCGACCAAGGCGCCGGCGTGCAGTCGCCGGGTTCCAGGTGGATCACATATTCCTCGCCGTCGCGATCGAAGCCCCCCACGCCATTGTCGAAGACAAGAGCCGCCGGACGTCGCCTGCCCAGGGTCGGCTCTTCGATCGCCAACGGCCCCCCCGGCACGAATTGCGGCCGATCCGGGGGCATTTCCCACAACCTCAGCAACTGTTGGCGCAAAGACCCCGCCGTCTGGTCGAGAACGACGCGCGCGGCCGCCGCTACGAGCACTGCGCGGTCGGGGCCGACGTGATCGGCGAGAACCAGATGGATTCCGCCATTTCGCCCCAACATCTCCTGACTGCCTGCATGGTGCAGAACCTCGATCAGTTGCTCCCGCACAGCGTCGATGTAACCGGACACCCCCGAATGCAGAACGACGAGATCGACCGTGATTCCGTGCAGGCGCCAAAACCCATGCGCCGCCACGAGCAGCCGCAGAAGTTCGGTTTGCTGCATGTCGCCTGCACGGAAGGCAAGGATCGGATTGTCACCTGAAATTCCGAGTGCCCAGAGATCCGACTGCCCGAGCCGGTTTGCTGCGATCGTTGTCGTGTCGAGCCTCATCGATGGCTGGGACCACAAGAGCGCCGAGAGCAATGCCTGCACATCTGGCAGACAGCCCGGCTCCAATCCTGACCGCTTGGCCTCGCGGGCTGCTTCGGTCGCAGCGTCGCTCAGGGCCCAGTCAAGCGAGGTGAGAGTGGCATAGCGATCGGCGATTTCGATCGCTGCCTCCCTGGAGCCCGCGGCGATCGTAACGAAGGCCAGTTCGCGCCGGCCCTCTGCCTCCAACGTGAGCTCGACCTGCAGTGCCATGATGGTGTCCAATGTCCAGCCGACGCCGCCCGACAGCTGACCGGCTTCAATGGCCTCGGGGCGGGATGTGCGCCCGTGTCGTCCGAGGAAGGCCCGCCGGCTGGTCTCGAAGCCGGCCAGTTCAAGCCCTCGATCGTCGGCCACCAGGCGGTGCAGCATCACCGGTGATTGTTCATCCGGTCCGCGTAGCCGGCGCATGAAGGCCAACCCGCGCATCTCAGGCAGATATTCGCTTGCCACGAAAAGTTTGCTGAAGGCAGGATGACGCTCGTCCTCGAGCGGACGGGCGAGCGCAACCTCAGCATAGCTGGTGAGGCGGAGCGTCCGGGGCCGGCCACTCTCGTTTACGATCGTGATGCGTCGAATCTCCAGATCGTCACCGGGTGCAATGCCAACTTCCATGCTGATGGCGATGCCGTGATCGCGGCGATGGAATTCGACCTGATGCCCATGAAGGACGACCCGTGCTTCGCCAGCGGTCGCGATCGGATCGGACCCGATCGACCAAAGCGCATTGTCCGCCTTGTCCTGTACGTAAATCCACAGGCCGTGAGCGCTCCAGTCGGAGCCGGCCACCGAGCGCGTAAGTGCATGCTGGTGCCACGAAAGATCACCGCCCCCTCCCGTCGTTATTCGACTTGTCAGTTGACCGTTGCTGAGGTGATGTAACTGCGAATGCACGCCGGTTGCCGGCTTCCATGACAACAGACCTGGAATGGCCTCCTCGCGCGAAGTGCTGATTTCGGAAATTTGGGCACGCGTTATCTCTGGCGGAAGCTCCCAGGGGATGCGCTCGTTGAGAAGCAGATCGATGGTCCGAAGGTGCGGGTCCGCCTGGAACCACCCGACAAGCATGTCGTTGCATATCGCGTTGCCGAGCGCAGCCAAGCTCATTCCCTGGTGGTGGGCCATGTACGAGCGGACCGGCACGAAGCGTTGTCCTTCCGGTACCCGTGCCGGTGTGAAGTCGACCGCATCATAGAAACCATAGAGCCCCAGGAGCCCGAGGCTCGCCAGTTCCCGAAGATTCTGCACTGCTGCACTGGGCCGCACGGCCAGCGCCAGCATCGTAGCGTATGGCGCAACAACCAGATCGCGCGAAAGGCCCCGCCGCAAGCCAAGGCCGGGAACGCCGAAAGCGCGGTAATGGTACTGATGTGCCGGATTCTGCGACGCATAGGCCGATTCCGATATCCCCCAGGGAATACCGTGCGCTCGACCGTATCGCTCGTGAATGTCGACAGCCGTTCTTTCACTCTCCCCCAGAAGAGTGCCAGGATAGCTGCGCAGAAACAGCGCCGGCATCAGATACTCGAACATGGAGCCATTCCACGAGACCAGCGAAAGTCCCGAGGACTGCTTGGTGATCGGACGGCCGAGGAACAACCAGTGTTCCGGCGACACGTCCCCCTTGGAAATGGCAAAGAAGCTGGCGAGCCGAGCTTCCGTCGCAAGTAGATCGTAGTGATGGGCATCGATGCGATCGGCACTTACGTTGTAGCCAATGTTGAAGAACCTCATGTCGTTGTCATAAAGCAGCCGGAAATCCATTCCGTATGCCCAGGCCTCACTTCTCCTCGCAATCTCCCACAGGCTCTGGCCCACCATACGGTGCGCTTCGGCGCCCTGCTCCAGCGCGACACCAAGAGAACTCACCCAGTCCGCGATGACGGCGGTCTGCGGCATTGCCGTGCGTGTGGCCAACAACGCACGCGCCTCCCCGAATCGCTGCTCGGCTGCCGCGAGCGACTGACCCTGCCCCGTCGGAAGCGCTTGCGCCAACTGGTCGGCCCAGGCCTCGCAGTCTGCTGGTGGCCGGGCGAGCAGCGGAAGCCAAGGGAACAACCCTTGAGCTTCCCGACGCATACTCGTCAGGTGATGATGCAGGCGATCAAGCCAAACCTGACTCTCGCGCAGATCTTCTGCCGAGAACGCACTTCGTCCGATCGCCTGACCGATGCTCTCCTCAAGCTGCGGGTAGAAGTGGTCGCATAACTCGTCAAGCGCGCGCCCGTGTGCATCGCCATTGTCTGCGGCTTTCAGTGCGCGCTGCTCCATCGTTTGCAGGACGCCACGGCATTCGCCGTCGACCTGGGCCGGGCTGGCCAAAGCATCCTTCAAGAGCTGAATCGTATCGTGCAGGCCATTCCAGGTGGCGGGCCGCCAGGCGGGCTGGAGCCAGGCATCGCGGCAAGCCTCCTTCACCGCGATCAAGCTGACAGCGAGGTTGCCGCTGTCGACCGTGGACACGTAACGGGGCTCCAGAGGCTTCAGCGACCGCGTGTCGTACCAGTTGAGAAGATGGCCACGGTACAGTTCAAGACGATCGAGCGAATCGAGGGCGCTACGCAATCGTACGGCCAGATCGTTCAACCCGATGTAGCCGAGCTTCCAGGCCGTAAGGGACGACAGGAACATCATACCGATGTTGGTGGGTGACGTGCGGTGTGCGATCTCCGGGTACGGCTCTTCCTGATAGTTGTCCGGCGGAAGCCAGTTATCTTCCGGGCCGACGAATGTCTCGAAGTAGAGCCAGGTGCGGCGTGCCACGCAACGCAGGAACGTGCAGTCGTCCGGGCTTAAGCGCTCAACCGGCGGACGCCGCGGACCGCTGATCCAGACAGCGATCTCGGGCGCGAGAAGCCAGACCAAGAGGAGTGGCGCCGCCGCGACCAGGGCGGCCGGATTCGCAAAGAGCAACCCGAACGCAACAGTCAGTGAGAAGGCCGGAGACACCCACATGTGTCGCCAGGCAGCGCGTCGTGGACGCGCGGTCTCGAAGCGAGCGGCCGTGTGTGCCGCCGACGTCCACTCGAGAAGATGGCGTCGTGACCACAGCCGCCACAAGGTACTCGCGATTGCGCTCGTTGCAATCGCTGCATCGTTGATCATGAAGACGACCGCCAGGGCCAATCGCGCGAGATGATCGGCGAGACGATTGAGCGTGCTTTGGACGACACCCCGGCGGCGACCTCGGGAAAGGCCTGTCACGAGGTCCGTGAAGAGATAGGCGCCCGGCGCCGCTATGGTCAGGAGGGTCCAGACGACCGGATCGCCATGCAGGAGGAACCACCCCGCGAGGGCAAGAAGGACCAGGCTGATCGGAATGAAACTGCGCCGGAGATTGTCGAAAATCTTCAACCGATCGAGCAGCGTCAGGCGGTTGGGGAGCCATGTGCCATCCTGGCCCGGGACACGGCAGCGCAGCCAAGGCAACAGTTGCCAGTCGCCGCGGACCCAACGGTGGGAGCGCTTGGCAAAATCGAGGTACCCTGATGGGAATCCTTCATAGACGATGATGTCGCTGGCCAATGCGACGCGTCCATGGAGCCCCTCGAAGAGGTCGTGGCTTAGCAGGCTGTTCTCGGGCACTCGGCCGCGCAGGCTTCGATCGAACGACGCGACCTCGTAGATCCCTTTGCCGGCATAGACGGCGGCACCGAACAGATCCTGGTAGACGTCGGAAACCGCTCTTGAGTAGATATCAATCGCCGTGTCGCCTGCATAAAGGCGTGCAAAGCGAGACCCGGCGGTATTCTCCGGGGCGATTTCGATACGTGGCTGCACGATCGTGTAGCCTGCACTGACGCTTCCCGTCTCAAGGTCAAAGCTCGCCTTGTTGAGCGGATGCGCAAGGGTTCCGACCAGCCGGTTGGCCGATCCGGGCGGAAGGCGTGTATCGGCGTCGACCGTCACCACGAAGCGAACGCCGCGGAGCTGATCAATATCTCCGGCCCACAGCGAAAACGGTCCGCGCTCACCGCACAAGACGAAGGCATTGAACTGCTCGAGCTTCCCCCTCTTGCGTTCCCATCCCATCCAGCGCGCCTGGGCTGCGTTGTAGCGGCGCGGCCGATGCAGCAGCCGAAACGGTCCGCCACCATCGCCGGCCTTGTAGCGCGCATTAAGCGTTTCGATCCCCTGAACCAGAGCGCGTTCGACCGCCTCGTCGGCCGCGACCACGGCCTGGCAGGCATCGGAATGGTCGGTGAGCAGAACGAACTGCAGCGACGGGTCCGGATTTGCCAATCGGTGCATTTCCAGCCGCTTCAAGAGCTCCGTGACCTCCGATGTGCTCGCCAAAAGAACTGGGACAACAATTGCAGCCCTGCAGTCGGGGGGAATCTGGCGCTCGAAGTCGAGCTTCGGCAAGGTGCGTGGAGGCACCACGAGGGTCACGATCCAATTGACGAAGGTCACGCTCAGCACTGAGGCTGGTAGAAGCAAGAGTGCGACGCCGAGCAGCCAGGATGATGTGTCTGCCTCTACGCCTGCGAGGTACAGCGCCGGAATCACGAGCCCGAGAAGACCTGCGAGACATAACGACACCGCATAGAGCCCGCCACCGTGACGCAGAAGCGCGCGACCCATGGACACCGCATGCAACGGCCGTGCACCCACAGTCGTTTCGAATGCCGTGCGACCCGGCCCGACAAGCCAATAGCCCACATGGTTGCGCGCTTGTTCCCCCGCCTGATCCCCACACTGCCCGAGCACAGCTTCAGCGACATTCAACTCCGATTGACCGCTGGCAAGAGCAAGATCCTCGATTCCGTGTCGATAGGCATCGCGTGTATCGAAATCCATCCTTGCGTACACGCACGCGGGGTCACGGCCGAGGATCTCTTCCACGAGGCTCGTACGGTCGAAGAAGTCCTTCCACTGGATGGATGAAATGACAGCCAGATTGGCGAGCGCGCGCGACACGCACTCCGCATCGGCGATGGCGGCCGAGGCTGTGGTGCACGAACTGACGGCGAAGTGTGGCTCCACCCCCGGAAACAGTCGGCCAAACGCCGCGACAAGCACCTCGAAGCAGGACAGACGCAGCATGATCGGGAACGCCCACAATTCGGCGATCTTGAGCGGCGAACGTTGCTGGTAGGCGCGAATGAACTGGACGGCGGTCGTCAAAGAGAGTTGCAAGTGCGACGCTTGCATCAGGCCGTGGGCAACCAAAAAGATGCGCGGCAGTCCCTGTTCCTGGCCACAAGCCAGACTCGGAAGGCGCCGGTAGAAGCGCGCGGGCAGATCCTGCTTAACCTGGCGAATCGCCCTCTGCACATGGAAGTCATTGTCAAGAAGCCACTGGGCGGCCGCTGTGGTGGTGGGGCCAGCGGTCCGGGCCGCCGCCAAAGCCTCACCAAGCCAATGTCGCAGTGACTCCAGTTCGGCCCAGACCGGAATGGCCTTCGGTTTGAGCGCAGATATCGAGTGAGCAGCGCATAGCTCACTGGCCGCCACCTCGAACGGAGACATTGTCGGCGGCGACGCCGACGCAGTCACGTGGTTGCGCCAGAGGCCAAGGCGGGCTGAACCGGCGCACGGAATGCGTCAGACGGCGCGACCGCGCGGACGATCAGCATCGGCGTCGCCGAATGTGTCATCAAGTACTCAGCAACCTTTCCGTGGCGGACGTCGGTCAGACGAGCACCCCCATGACCTCGAGCTGACAGGATTACCAGATCGACACCTTCCGCACGGATGAGCTGGGCCAGGCTGGTACGGACATCCTCGCCACGGATCGTCAATGTACGGACGCGTACACCTTTCTCGACGACTTGGCCTCGGATGCGTTCGATATAGGCCTGTCCCACCCGTTCGTTGCGGCCGACGACGCGGTCGCGCAGTTCGAGATCCTCCGCTTCCAGTGGACCTACCTGGGTGAGTTCAGGTACCGGCACGACATGCGCGAGGAGAAGTTCGGCTCCAAGAGCATGAGCGAGGCGCTGGGCAGTCGGCATGACGCTCTCAGCCCATTGCGAACCATCCAAGGGAACAAGGATACGTCGATATCGAACGGCGCGTTTTTCGGGGGTACCGGCAGGCACGAGCAGCACTGATCCGGCCCACCTCGCCAAGACCCCGCGGGCCGTGCTGCCGAGGTCACATGCATGAGGCCCGCGCTCCCCGTGAGTGCCAAGCACGATGAGGTCTGCGAAGTGCTCTTGAGTCCAACGGCATATTTCATCAACGACTTGTCCATCGACAAGCTCCAGGTTGATCGATCCTGCATCGTGAGTGTCGGCAACAGCGAGCCGCTTCAGAACATCCCTGGCGTCGTGCCGGCGCAAATTCCATTCGATCGGGTCGGGATGAACATCTCCCAATCGCGCTTCCAGAACCCGAAGAAGCGTCACAGGCAGCCCCAAAGCGCTTGCGACGACAATTGCATGCGGAATTATCTTCGAGGCCTGTTCCGACGCATCGACGCAAGCAATGACGCTCTTCGTATGATACGCTGGATCAATCCGCGCAGCATGTCGAGAAGGCGTTTGAGAGGTCTCCATGGCCCGCTTCCTTCCTCCGCACCGTGCTCGGCCGCGGCTTCTGGCTCCTTCTGAAGCAAACAAGAAAAAGTTGCCCCTCAAGGGCACTTGAGGCCTTGAGCCAGATCAAACCAGGCAGCGCCTGTCGCACCGACGCACGCGCTCGCGGACGGACCACATCTCTTGCGTCCGCAGGAGCGGCGGGGCGCGATGTGGCAGCCGATGGAGGTATTTCTCTACGTCTGGTAGACCATTCGCGCCGGAGTCTGGCTGTTCGATCGACTGACGGCGATGCCGGTTCGCATTCACCGGGCGCCAGGCGAATTTGGAGTGCGCGATGCAGCAATCGCTGTCGCAACCAAGGAAGACTGCGATCATGGTGCAAATTCCCACGCGACGACCTGGCGGAGCAGCTCGATCGGCTGATGCGCCGGCAGATTCTTGGCTGGTGGCAGATGCCGAACAAGACGATGTGATCGAGGCAATCCTGGCGGATGGAGCCGATCAGGCCCTCCGCAAATCCGGTACCACATCCGGGATACTGCAACGCCCGCTCATCTGATCTATGTGAATGCGAAAGTACAAGAACTCCAGCGGGCGCTCCTTTCCATCTACGATCGTCTTCACGTAGCCAGGCTCCCACCACAGAGGACGTCTTCGCAACAGAGCGTAGGCATAGCTTCGAAGCTCGTCGTCTCCCGGTGTATTTGGGAGCTCTTCGTACCGCCCGAGGACGACCACAGTCTTCCATTCTTGCGGGCTGACCAGTTCGTCCACTTCCACGCAAACCAAGGGATTCGCGCGCATCCAGGTGATCTTTTGGCCAACGGTGGAAAAGCTGTAGAGACAATTGCCATCGTACGCGAACGACATCGGTGTGATGTAGGACTGACCTTCATGGGCGCAGGCCAACCTAGCCATTCTCGTACGCTTCAAGAGGTCGACGCAGGCTTGGCGAGTCATTGTGTTGATCACCATGTCGGCCTCCTTGAGTGACGTTCCGCGCGCTCTTCCTGCTGGTGCAACCGGAGAATATTGCCAACCACCTCCGCCACTTCGGCATCGTCCAGCGGTGGGCGGCAGCGCAGACGATTCCAGGCCAGCAGCAGCTCCAGAACAACCGCCGCATCCACGCCGTGCCAAAGCAGGTGGCCGGTCAACGAGGCGATGGTCGAGTTGCGTTGGCCTTCGGGCACGCCCTCCTGCACCAGCTTGCGCCAATCACCGAGCGGGCGCCCGGAGCGCGGGATGCCGGTCGCCGTGAGGAACCATCTCGGCAAGGGGGCGAGCGTTCGCTCCTCCGGCGAGCATCCGGATCGCCAAGCATAGCGTTCGCCCGAAGGATGAAGCGAAGGCGGCGCGACGACGTAGCCGCCGTCGCCGCGCAGGTCGATGCCCTGCCCGATCCCCGTGCGATTGCGGACGGGATAACCCGGATGCTCGAAATAGAGGTGCCGGCCGCCGCCACCGGTGCGCGACTCCACGGTCAATGGTAGCGCGCCAAACCGGCGTTCCAGACTTTCCAACGAATCATCTCCGCCGTGCTTGGGGTCAATGTCGAGGACGATCAGCTTGGAGACGGCGCCGGTGACGATGCCGATGTTGGCGTCCGGCCAGCGCCGGAACCAGCCCGCCACATCCGACGCCGAAGGACGTTCGACCTGGAACAACTCCCACAGAAGGAGCGGCCGCTTCTCGCGCGGCCGCAAGGGCACTACCGACCAGCCGCGAGCCAAGTACGCTAGAGCGACCGCAAGCGAGGCACCGTTCGCTTGGTAGACGCGCTGCGTTCGCGGCCTGAAATCGCGTGGTTTCATCACAATTAAGATGACGGGATTGCCTGTGCACGCGTTTGACCTGGCTCAAACAACGGCTTGGCATTCCGGTCAGACTGTTTCTTGCCATTCATAGGGGAATCAGGATGCCGTCATGGCTTCAGATTACATTTCGCAACGTCGATGCCTCACCCTCCGTCGAAGCGAAAGTCCGCGAGCGCGCCCGCGAATTGGAACGCTTCTTCGATCGCATCGTGAGCTGCCGCGTCGTCATCGAGGCCCCGAAACGACGGCGTCATGGCGATCTTTATCACATCCGGGTCGACCTCAAGGTCCCGGGTAAGGAGATCGTCGTGAAGCGCGATCCGCCCGAGCATCATGCGCACGAGGACATCTCGGTTGCGGTCCGGGATTGTTTCGACGCGGTGCGGCGCCAACTCGAGGACCAAGTCCGGCGCCAGCGTGGCGACGTAAAGGCACACGAGGTTCCGGCTCATGGCAAGATCGCAAGCCTTATCGCCGAGGGCGACTACGGCTTCATCGATACCAGCGACGGTATTGAAGTCTACTTCCATCGCAATGCGGTCGCCAACGGAGGGTTCGAAAAACTGGCTGTCGGGGACGAGGTCCGGTTCTCGCTGCATCCGACAGAAAGTGAGAAAGGGCCCCAGGCAAGCGCCGTCGTCCCCGTCGGTAAGCATCACCTGGGGCCAGCCGGGTGACGGAGAATGGTCGAATAACGCCGATGAACGTCTTCGCGACCGAGGGCAACACTAAAATCTATCCGTCGACGTCGCATACGCCTTGGGACCCGGAGACACGACGTAACATTGCGGCAGCAAGCTTGATACGGATCAGGGCCCTGCAGGCTAAAGCGCTTGAGATTTCAATCTCTAAGGGGGATTCATGATGACTCCTGCAAGCTTGATGGTCTGCTTGGCACCTAACATCGCCAACGACGCTCTCTTGCTGTTCACTGCTGACCTGGCGGCTCGACTCAAGGTGACAATGGTGATCGGCATCTCCGCATGCCAGCCGCTGCAAGTCTACGGCAGTCCGGACATGTCTGTGCCGCAAGATCTCATCGACCGGGACCGGGCCCAGATCGAAAGGGAGCTGAAGGCAGCGGAAGGCAGCGGAAGGCCGCTTCCGCGCCGTGCTTCAGAACAAAGTGACGGATCTCGAGTGGCGGTCGACGGTCACGTACGGCTCGCTTGCCGACTACATTGCCGAACAGATGCGTGCGGGTAACCTGCTGGTCACCATGCCAGAGGAAGGCGGTTCCCTATTCGATACGAGCCGGCAGGTGGACCTTGCTGATCTCGTCTTGAGAGCCGGGAGGCCGGTGCTTGTCGTGGGCGCCGCCGTCGACAAGCTCGACTTGCGGAGCGTTGTTGTCGGCTGGAAGGATACTCGCGAAGCACGTCGCGCACTCGAGGATGCATTGCCGCTCCTGAAGCTTGCGGATCGGGTGACTGTTGTCGAAATTGCGTCCGGCGAGGAAGTGGCCGAAGCCCGCGTCCGCATCGAAGATGTCGCCGACTGGCTGGCGAGGCACGGCGTGGCGGCCTCCGCACGGGCTGTGGCCTCACTGGGCGATGATACGGCGCAGCTTTCGAGCATCGCAGAGGAGCTCGGTGCCGGATTGTTGGTGGGCGGCGCCTATGGACACACGCGTCTTCGCGAATGGGTTTTGGGAGGTGTAACCAGGAATCTCCTGCTGCGCCCGGCGCGCACTTCATTCCTGTCTCATTGATTGTTCGTTGCGAGGTAGTCTTGAGCGAGAATGGCGTCGTGCGGAAAATGCTCCGAACATGCGTCCATTTCACGAGCCAAGCGGTCTACGATGGAGATGACTCGCCGTCACGGATTGATGGGGCGCGGCCCTTCCTCGTCTTCCTCGTCGGCGGTCACTATGTCGACGATTTCTGCCACGACGCCTGAAAGGGTATGGCCCTGGGTGGCAAGGATTTCGCCTTCGCCTGCTGCCCAAAGAGCAGCCTGCTCCACTTCGGATACAGTTGGATGCAGCGTCAGGATTTCGACGATCTCCGCATCGTCGAGATCGCCCAGGATTCGCGTCAAGTCCTCATGGACCGCCTTGGCCGATTGGACGGCTGGCGCCGGTTGCTGTTTGGTCATCGCGTCCTCTAGGCCATTCGTTGGAATTACCGCCTGCTGCGTTGCCTCCAGGAACCGCACGACCATATCCGCCGACCATCGAATGGGACTTGACCCAGATCAACATAACCGTCCCGGCGTGGATCCAGGGAACACCCGTCGCTAGGATGGTGCAGACTCCTACGGTAACAGGCTCGGTCTAGTAGCCCACCTTCCGTAGCGGTGCCGACAGACGGCGGCCACCCAGCCGATACGACAGTGGAAGAGGCGCAGTGCAAATACATCAAGAAGCAACTGGCCGATGAGGAGGCGAAGGAGCAGCCACCACTCGACCCACGGGATAATTTCTAGCCTTCGGTTGCTTCCCACGCCTCGGACACCGTTGCTGAGACCGCACGTCCAAGGATTGGGAAACACAATCTTGAATCACTACTAGCCAATAGCAGCGGTAAGAGCGCACGATATCGCCAGTGACGAAAATTGTCGCCGCGTCGCAGTCATCGAGCCTTGGACGTCGATGCTACGACACGCATCCTCTACTACGACAACATCGAACCCATCGTGTTTGGCGTCCTCGGCCGAGTAGCGCACACAGAAATCAAGGGCGAGACCGGCGAGGAATACGCGAGTGAAGTTCCTCGCGCCCAGGTATGCTGCAAGCCCCGTGTTCGTCTTATGATCGTTCTCGTAGAATGCCGAGTATGAGTCGATCTCGCGATGATAGCCCTTGCGCAAGATGAGTTCCGCATGGGGGATCTGCAAGTCCTTGTGAAATTCGGCCCCCGGCGTTCCTTGAACACAATGGTCGGGCCAGAGAATCTGTGCCCCATATGAGACCTCGACGATCTCATACGGCTTCCGCCCGGGATGTGCGGAGGCGAACGACAAGTGCCCAGCTGGGTGCCAATCCTGAGCTAGCAGTACATGCTTGAAACGACTTGCAAGCCGGTTGATCAACGGTACGATTTCATCGCCGCGCGGGACGCCGAGAGCGGCTCCCGGACAGAAATCATTCTGAACGTCGACCACAAGCAGGACATCGCCAAGCCCAATTGAGAGTTCTTTGCTCATTGTCGGACCTGCTCCTGTGCCACCAAGCGGCGATCGACCTCTCCGGCCAGCAGTACCAAGGCATCGCTATCTGGACGGGATAAGCGGTACCCTTTTCCAGGCGTCACAAAGGCTCCGGCAGACTTCAGGCGCAGGATCCGGTGAAGCGGCTCGAAGGACAAGGCGGGCATGAAATGGTGACGCTCGCTGCTGTCGATGACGACATCAATAGCACCATCACAAGCCGCATCAGCGCAACCGATAGCTATGTCCGGTCAGTGGGACACCAACGAACAACGGGTCGGTCGCAGCAAGAACTCTCTGGTAATCCCTCCCAGCACCCATTCGCGCAGGCGCGTGTGGCCGTAGGCGCCGCCCACCACAAGTCCGGCATCGAGCTCTTTGGCGATTTTCCCCAGCTGCCCGGCTTCGTCGTTTGCACCGGCTACTGCGCGCGCAGAGGCAGAAACACCGTGCTTCGCCAGCCAGCCGACAACGTCCTCGGTACGGGACCGGGCATCGGCGAGGTCTTCTGTATCGGCGATCTCCACCACAGTCACCCGGTCCGCCAGTTTCAGCAACGGTAGGGCGTCCTCTACCGCCCGGCGGGCTTCACGCGTGTCTTTCCAACCAACAAGCACGTTCTGCAAGTCGAGCTTGTCCTCGGTCGAGGCGACAACCAGCACCGGCCTGCCGGCGCGTAAGACCAGATCGGCGACATCGACATACCGGGACCTGTCGAGCAGAGCGCCGCCTTCCTGAGGGGCCGAGATCAAGAGATCAGCCGCCCGCATCTGCTCGGCCACATAGTCGGCAATCGAGCCGTACGTGACGACCGTCGACCGCCATTCGAGCGTCGCCACCTTGCCCTCGAGCACAGACCGGAAGTGCTGCTCCGTTGCCTTCAGCTCCTTGTCGATCTGTTCGAGATCCCAATTCACGAACTCCGGCGGCACGTACATCTCGGGACTGCCGTAGATCTGGATCGGCTGTCGGGCGCTGATGCCGATCACCTTGGTCGCCTTGAGGCGGGCCGCCAGATCGGCGACCAACATGAGCCGAGCATCGTCGGGGGTGCCCGCGGTGAGGCAGACCATCAAGCTTGCAGGAGTCGTCATTGTGGCCCTCCCTGGAAGGACGACATGCTGTACCATTGTCCGGCCGAGTCCTTGATCCTGGTCAAAGCCATGGTCCGCCTATGATCCATATTAAGGTGGTTTGTCCCGCGCCGGCAAAACTCTCGGTGCAATGCGATCCAGAACGCAGGAATCGTCGCCACATGTTCGACCAGACGGCCGATCTGCTCGAACTTAGCGGTGAGAACCTTAGCGGTGAGAGCCCATGTCGCATGCGCGCCTACCGCCGGGCGGCGCGCATCGTAGACGGCCTTCCGCAAAGCGTGCGGACAATGCTGAAGAAGCAAATCCCTTCAGCGTCGACCAAGCCAGGCGCGGTCGGTTTTCGCCGTCCGACATCATCAACCCGCGACCGATCGATGAACTGCGCCAATTGCTGAAGCGATGATCAGAGAGCCTTTCCGGCCTTGGAGGGGAGGCCTTCTGGCACGTGAATATTCGTCTCGATGGTGTGAACGAGCCGGTCGAGGTGGGCCTCCGCCTCGGTTGATTCCGCCTCGGCGGCAACGCTTGCCGTACCGCGTCCAGAACGAATGAAATCCAGATAGAAGGTGTCGAGGTCGACCGGCTCGCGCTCCTCCTCTGCCGAATCCTCCCCGCGGGCGATCGGCTCAAGCTCCACCTCCACCGAAACCTCGATGCGCCAGCCCTCGCCGGCGTGGCTCGGCGTGATCACGAGCTGGGCCACCGTCACCTCGTCATTCAGATCTTCCCGCTCCTCATCACCAAATCCGTCTTCCATCCGGGCCTCGATCGGACGCCCCTGGTTGAGGCGCCAGGCGCCAATGTCCAGGCCCGAAGCGCCCCTCTGCCTCTCGACCATCAACCAGCGAACGATCTGCTCGGGGTCTATGTCGATATCGACCGGGTAGCTCTCCATCTACGCCCTCCATCGCCGCGCCGCCACATTGAACCATGGTGGGCCGCGTGCGTTGATCTCGATCAAGACTGTCGTTTCGACGGTATGCTTGTTTTCAAATCCCATTCGAAAATAGGAGCGGCGTGCTCGAAGCGATCCAGCGAACAAATCCGGTTGCCAGGGCCGTCGGATGGCAAGTCATCACTTGCCACCATTATTGTGAATCATTGCAAGAGGCCAACCCACGCCCACGCGGGTTGGAGCCATCCGGCTCAGTCAGCTTGCGGCACCGTTGATCTCGATCAAGGAAGCTCCGGCCTACCGATGGTTCAGTGCCATATCTTCTCATGGCGTAACGAGGTAGACGCATGCCACACCGCGTACATGAATTCGGCGCAGCCGCACCGCAGCCCGCCCTGACGATCTCGCCTGAAAAGGTCTGCTTCATCATCGTCAAGGCCCGCGAGTTCGACGCCAAGGATGCGACGACGGAACCCGATCCGGGATCTAATCCAACCGACGACAAGGGCATTGCCGTGCTTGAGGAGCATGGCGACGATCCGGTGGTTGAAGAGCTGACCTCGTTCATCGATGCGCTGTCGGAAGATGAGCAGATCGATCTCGTGGCGCTCGTCTGGCTCGGCCGCGATGCCACCGGAGCCGGCGATTGGCCGGAAGCAAGACGTGAGGCCGCCCGTGCCCACAACGAACGGACGGCGGGCTACCTGCTCGGCATGCCGATGCTGGCTGACTTCCTCGAGGAAGGCATATCCATGCTCGGTCTGTCCTGCGAAGAGTTTGAGATCGGGCGTCTCTGACCGGCGACGCCAGAGGATCTGAGCTACTCCCCGAGAATCGGACAGTGACGTAAGCTCTGGAAATGGGTCTGCTGGTCTTCACCTGAGGAGATCGGCGATGACAAAGCGGAAGCAGCACAAGCCCGAGTTCAAGGCGCGGGTTGCGCTTGAGGCAATGAAGGGCGAGCAGACGGTTGGCGAACTGGCGAGCCGGTTCGGCGTCCACCCGACGATGATCCATCAATGGAAGAAGGCGCTGGTCGAAGGGGCGGCGGAGGTCTTTCAGCGTGGCCGCACCACTGCAGAGTCGGCGGATGCCGGTCGTATCAAGGAGTTGCATGCCAAGATCGGCGAGCTGACCGTGGAACGGGATTTTTTGGAACACGGGCTGCGTCTGCTTCCCGGCAGGAGCGCAAAGCGATGATCCAGCCCGACCATCCCAACCTGTCGATTGCCCAGCAGTGCCGGTTGGCGTCGCTCGGCCGTTCGACATTCTATCATGTGCCTCGGGGCGAGAGCGCGGAGAATCTCGAACTGATGGCCAAGATCGACCGTCAGTTCCTGGAGACGCCGTTCTACGGGGCACGGCAGATGACGTGGCACCTGCAGGCTGAAGGCCATGCGGTGAACGTCAAGCGGGTTCGCCGCCTGATGCGGCGATCGGCTTGATGCCGATCTACCGGCAGCCTCGGACCAGCATTCCAGCCAAGGGGCACAAGCTTTACCCCTATCTGCTGCGGGGCGTCAGGATCGACCGGCCCAACCAGGTATGGTGTGCCGACATCACCTACATTCCACTGGCGAAGGGCTTCCTGTATCTGGTGGCGATCATGGACTGGCAGAGCCGCAAGGTTCTGGCCTGGCGTCTGTCGAACACCATGGATGTGCAGTTCTGCGTCGATGCGTTGGACGAAGCACTGAGCCGCCACGGCACGCCGGAGATCTTCAACACCGACCAGGGGAGCCAGTTCACGTCGTGGGCGTGGACACAGCGGCTGAAGGAGGCCGGGGTACGCATCTCGATGGATGGACGTGGCCGCTTCCTCGACAACATCTTCATCGAACGGCTGTGGCGCTCGCTGAAGTACGAATGCATCTACCTGCATGCCTTCTCGGGCGGGCGGGAGGCCCGTCAGGGGATCGGCGACTGGATGGTCTTCTACAAGCCTGCATCGGAACACCCATCTGTCTATGTGATTGAAGGGAATAGGTTTTTCTGATCGGGATGCGATCCCGTGGGGTATTTAGGATTATGCCGGGCTCGTCCGGCGATGGCGCGTGCTGCTGACGATGCGGGAGCGGCGCGGCTGAAGATCCAGGGACCGTCCGGCAAGGGGTGGACGGCGCCGATCTCGCCAGCTTGTGCTGCCAGCCTGAGCGTCTTTGGTGCGATCTCGAGCAGCAGCGCTGCCTTGCTGAGGTTCAGCCACGGTTCGATCCCGTCGTCGTCGGCTTTGAACACCGGAATGCGATGATGAGATCGCACCGAGGTAACGCGCTCGCGCGTCCAGCGATTGCCGTTGCCTGTGACGAGGCCGTTGCGGTTCAGGATGCCGGCGATGAGATCGTCATTGGCGATCAATGCCAGATGGCGCACCGCGACGATGATGTCGGCGGAGGTGCTGTTGCGTTGTCCGCGACGTCGCCTGGGCAGGCGGATCTCGCTGTGCACACCGCCAATCCAGTGAACCACGAGAATGATCTCGGCGGCTTGCGGATCGATGTCGGCGACGACCTCCTGGATCAGGGTGCGCACGATGCGCTTCTTCAGTCGCGCATCCGTCGTTGGAGCGGCCCAAATGGTCTTGAGGTCCATCGCCAGCGTTGCCAGTGACGCCGGATCGTGAGCGAGCATTGGCCGCGCTGCGTCATGACCGACGATCTTGCCCTCGACCTCCGCGACACGGGCAAGCGCCTTGTTCCAGCGTGCTTCAAGCTCGCCGGCCACGAGGCGGTTCGCCGGGTCGGTTGCATCGTATTGCCGGAAGGCGCGATCGGCCGTGTAGCGCGCGGCCTCGAGGTCGCGCAGAAAAGCCGTGCGCACCTGATCGCGCCGCTCGCCATTGTCCATCCAGCCCCGGCTGCAGCTGTAGCGCGGGATAGAGTGCTTCGTACCGGTGTATCGGAGCGTCAGCTTGCGCCCGCAACGGCGGCACCGGATCAGGCCGGCCAGCAAGGCATCGCCGTGCTTGGGCGCCCCATGATGGCGGCTGGTGGGGAGGTTGCTGCTGACCATTATCCGGATCGCCTCGGACCTCTCCCAGCTGACATAACCCTCATGCACGTTCGGCATCAGCGCCAGCCATTCGGCGCGCGCCTTGCGGCGGATCTTCACGCCGACGCCCGCAGCGCCATAGCCTGCCGCCACCAGTATCTTACCATAGGCATAGGCGCCGCCGTAGATGGGGTTCTCGATCATCCGGTGGATCGAGGCGTAGTTCGGCCGCCGCCAGGCGATGTCGCCGTTGCTCTGCTTCACCGGCAGGTCAAGATCGTGCTCGTGGAACCACAGCAACGCCTGGCGGGCGCTGCCCAGTTCCTGAACCTTGTCGAAAACAAGCGTGATGGCTTGCTGCACACGCTGGTCCGGATCCTTCTCGTAGCGAACGCCGGCCTTCACGAAACCCACCGGCGCCCCGACGACGAGCTCTCCGCGGCGCGCCTTCTCGTGGCGGGCCGAGAGCGAGCGCTGGCGCAAGAGATCGAGTTCGTACTCGTTGAGGCTGCCCTTCAGCCCGAGCAGCAGCCGATCATTGCCCTGGCGCGGTGCGTATACCCGGCGCTGGGTGACGAGGCCATCAGGCTCGGCCTGTGGGCCCTGTCTGCTGCTCTCGGGCAGTACTCGTCAAACGATCTGCGGCTGCTCGATGTAATCCGCGGCACCTCTCTCGGAATCACCGACTGCCCCCTTCGCGGGGATGAGCAGGCCCTCTTCGGCCGTCACTATGGGGCGCTATGGCGCGAGTGGCTGGTCCTTTGGGCCGAGTATCGCCCGGCCGCCTGAAGGCAAAGCGCAACTCAGTGCAGATGCTAAGATTTGCACCCGCTAGGCCGGGCTGAACTCATCACATTTTGGGCTTTCAACATCCAGTTGGCTCAACGGCGCGAGATCGCCTGGCCTTCTGCGTCCCTCGAATACCCAGCCGCTTGGAAGCTTGCCAATCATTGCAGAGATGTGTGTCGAGCGTCATTAGCGTGTGAGGTGTCACCCCCTATTGAACGCCGGAGACGCCAGTATCACACCTTTAGCAGCTCATGGTCAAATTATGGACCTCGATCTGAGTTCGTTGCGTGGCGTTATTGCAGCCGCGGAGCATGGCAGTTTCCGGCAAGCTGCTGCCGCGCTCAATCTTAAGCAGTCCGCACTCAGCCGCCGGATCCGCCAGCTTGAAGTGCAACTCGGTGTCTCTCTGTTCGAGCGCTCAAGTGGCGGAGTGCGTCTCACATCAGCCGGCGCAAACATGGCACGGGCTGCTCGGCGGCTTTTCGGTGACGTAGACGATATGGTGGCAAGCGCGCGCTTAGCCAGTCGCGGGGAAGCCGGCGTCATGAAGACAGGGTTCTGTACATCAGTTTCAGCCGGCAAGCTCCGTGCTGTTCTGGCGGATCATATCAAGTCGTTTCCAGAAATCGGTATTCAGGTCACCGAACGGTCTCGCGCTCAGCTGATAGCTGCCCTTAGCACTGGAGACTTGGACGTTGCCATAATCGCGGGTCAGACCCGGCAATACGCGGGGACTTCAATGTCGCTATGGTCAGAACGCATTGTTGTCGCACTACCGGCCAGGCACCCTCTGTCGAGCAACGACGTCCTCGAATGGAGCGATCTCAAGGACGAGACATTCCTTCTGAGCCAACGCGATCCTGGACCGGATTTACGCAACATCATTTTGAGGAAGCTCGCGTCGCCCGGAGACGCTCCCACTATCGAGACCTGGGATATCGGCAATGAAAACGTCCTGGCGATGCTTGAGGCTGGACTGCACGTCAGCATTCACTGCGAGTCGTGGACCAGTCTTGCCTATCCGGGCGTCCGCTTTCGTGAGGTTCGCGATGCATCGGGCCCAAGCCACATTACCTTCACGGCCTGCTGGGAGCAGCACAACAACAATCCGGTGCTGGCACGATTCCTCGAGTTTTTGCGCAAGACCCATCATCCCACTGTCCTTACCTAGCGTGGGGTCGGTCATGTTGTGCGGTTCACAGTGCGGCGCGCCTTGGCAAAGGCCCGATCGGTTGCCATGAACCGTCCCAGCATGGGTGCCACCAACTTCGACGGATCGATCGCCTGTCCGGTCTCGCGGCCATGCACCTCCGCGTAGAGCAAGAGATCACGATGGATTGCCGCCGGCAGGTCGACCGTCAGCTTCACCGGCTTCTCGTCCAGTATGGCGCCCAAGCGCAGTTTGGACATCGTCGCCTCCCTATCTTCGGTAAGGCTCAAGCACGAGATCGCGGGTCACGATCACCCGCACGGGATAGCCGGGACGGATAGTCAGCGTCGGCTGGATGTTGAGATTGCGCCGCACGACCTGCTGCCCCGCCTGGTTCAGGGTGTCCCCCGTGCCCCGGCGCAACGCGCGGACGATGTCGCTATCATTCTGATCGGAACCGAGTTCGGTGCTCACGGCCAGGATCGTCGAAAGCAGTGCTGCCTTGAACAGGGCACCCCAGTGATGGTCGATGCCGTCCTCCAGTCCGGCCCGGCCCGTGGCATCCGTGCCGGGTTGGCGCTCGAGTACGATCGAATAGCCATTGGGAAGGATCAGCCGCGTCCAGACGAGAAGGAGCCGCGATTGCCCGAATGAAACCTGGCTGTCATAAACTCCGATCAGCCGGGCGCCCTGGGGGATCAGCAGCGATCCGCCGGTGGGCGTGTCGTAGACGTTCTCCGTCACCTGCGCCGTGATCTGGCCGGGCAGGTCGGACCGGAGGCTGGTGACGAGGGCGGCAGGGATGACGGTGCCCGCCTGAAGGACATAGGGCGATGCGGGCCGCGCCAGGCGATCAGGGCTCGTCGTACGGCGATCGACTGGAGCGTTCATGAAGGCGAGCTTGCGATCCTGCGCATTCTGGGTCGATGCTTCGTCCGTCGATGACATAATCCCGGATGTCGATGTCTGAAAAGCTGTTGGACCCGCGCCCACCGGCTGTTGCGGGCGATTGCCTGGGGCAAACAGGCGGCTGACGCGGGCTGCTTCCGTCTCCTGCGCGCGGCGCTGCTGCTCGGCATCGGGCGAAGACGGGCCGGAATGGCTTTGAGCTGCCACGATCGGCCGGCCGAGGTCGCCGGGCAGCGGCGGCCCGAGCGGCGGGACGTCGCGAGGGATTCCAGTGTAATCGCGCGGCAACCCGGCGAGGCCATCGGCCATGCGCGGCCGGTCGGTGGTGTAGAGCTCCTGGGGTGCGGACCCGCGCAGCCGATCGCCCTGCAAAGCCCACAGCACCGCGCCACAGATCAGAATCGAGGCCAGCGCGGTACCGCCGACCAGGACACTGCGCGACAGGCGCATGACGCGCGGTCCCTCCGACCGCAGCCTGAAGGGACCCGTCGGGGTCGAAGTTGGGGAGTCGGACTGCAATTGATCGGTCATCGCTGCGGCCTGCCGTCATTGCGAATGATCCGGACTTTCTGCTGGCTCTCGCCGCCCAGTCTCAACTCGGCCGCGGCGAACAGCCGGTCGACGATCAGCACGTTCCCGTAAGTGCGGTAGTTGACGATCTCCGGCTTGCCGTCGGGACCGACGATGAAGAGCGGCGGCATCTCGCCCTGCACGATGCCCGGCGAAAATTCGATGTAGACTTTGCGCCCGTCGTCATAGGCGTTGACGGGCCGCCAAGGCGGATTGTCACCCTCGATCGCGTACCGGTAACGGCGCTGCGCCATCTCGGGCACGACTGGCGTCGGTGGTACGGCGCGAAGGCTCTTGCCTCGGCTCTCCGGATAGAACCAGGCCACGGAGGGCATATAGGGCCGCTCGTGGGCGCGCAGCTCGATGAGATAGGTGCGCCGGTCGGTGTTGACCACGAGGTTGGTCTCGATGGCGGGCCGGGTCGGCTTGACCAGGATGTGGACGCGCCGGGTCTCTCCATTTCCGCTTTCGGTGTCGCCGATGATCCAACGCACGGTGTCGCCAGCCGCGACCGGCCCGGACCCGGTGAGCTGCTCGCCCGGCTCAAGGGCGATGTCGGTGATCTGTCCCGATGCGACATAGACCTGATAGAGAGCGCCCGGGCTATAGGGGAACACCTGCACGGCGTTGAAGTATCCATCGCGGCGCGGCTCGATCCGGGCGGCGCCGTTGGCGGCTTCGACCCGGGCGATCGGCTCCTTCGCTTCCACCATGCCGCCGCCCCGCGCCGGCGTCCAAGACGGCGGAACGTGCAACGGCCGCGGCGGACCGTCGATGGGAACCGGCGATACAGGGAGCGGCGGCACGCTCTCGTCGTAGCTGATCTGCGGTGGCTTGGTCGATGCGCACCCCGCAAGCGAGATCAGCGCGAGCAGCAGAGCGGGCTGCGCAGCGCTCCGGCAGGTTGCAACGACAGACGTCATTCGAGTCGGCGGCACGGCGCGTGTTGGCTGCATCATTGTGCGAGTTCCTTCGACCAGTTGATGGCGTTGACGAAGACGCCCAGCGGGTTCTTGCGCAGGCGATCGGCATCCCGCGGCGTCTCGATCACGATGGTGAGGATGGCGGTCCAGCGCTCGGTGGCGGCGAGCTGGCCGCTCTCGTATCGGCGCTCGGTCCAGGCCACGCGGAAGCTGTCGGGCGACGCCCTGATGACGCTCGAGACCTCTACGGAAATCTGCATCTTGCCGAGCTTGGCGAAGGGATCATTGCGGCGGGCATAATCGTTCAGCGCCGCGGCGCCGCGATCGGTGGTGAACTCGTAGGCCCGCAGCCATCCCTGGCGCAGCACGACGGCGTCGGCCGGCAGGCCGCGCACATCTTCGATGAAGCGCGCCAGGTGGAAAGCGACCTGCGGATCTGTCGGCCGGTAAGAGGCATCCGCCGGAGCAACAGCCTGGGCCAGCCCGAACCTGTCGACCTGAACGACCCAGGGCGTGATTGTACCGCGTGCCGCTTGCCAGACGAGACCGCCGGCCAAACCGGCCGCCAGGACCAGGGAACCGAATGCCATCAGCCGCCAGTTCCTCGCCTGCACCCGCGCCGAGCCGATGCGGTCATCCCAGACCTGCGCTGCCTTCTGGTAAGGCGTCTCCGCTACAGGCGTATGGCCGTAGCGCACGGAAGAACGCTTGAACATCAACGGTTCCCTTCGGAGAGATCGATGGAGGATCCGCCGCCGCCGTGATCGCCGGAGCGGACAGCATGAGTGGCGGCCGAGGCGCCATGACTTGCGGCCTGGCTCCGCCGCATGCGCCGCGCCCAGGCAGGCGCCGCGTCCCGTGGTACAGGGGCCTCGCCGGCCTCTGCTGCGCCGCCGGCAGCGGTGCGACCGCCCGCTTCGAAGTTGCTCGCGAGGCTCGAACCCGCCCGGCGGAGCGGACTGATCGCACCGGACATTCCCGTCACGGTCACGCCGGACAGGCCACCACCGCGGTAGGCCGCCGCCGCCCCGCCGGCGAGCGCCGCGGAGCCGCGTGCTGCCCCGGCTACGGCGCTCGCGCCGCCTGCGGCAATGGCGCCTGCCGCGACGCCGAGGCCACCGGCAGCTAGGCCTGTCCCTACCGCCGCGCCGGCCCCGAGTTGGGGGCCGCCCGAAACGATGCCGTTGGCGATGCCCGGCCCGAAGATGCCGAGACCCAGCAACGCCAGGGAGGCCAGCACCAGGGCCATTGCGTCCTCGATGGAGGGCTGCACGCCGCCCGATCTTGCGGTGAACTGGGAGAACAGGGTCGAGCCGATGCCGACGATGACGGCCAGCACCAGCACCTTCACACCGGAGGAGACGACGTTGCCCAGCACGCGCTCGGCGAGGAACGCAGTCTTGCCGAAAAGCCCAAACGGAATCAGCACGAAGCCGGCCAAGGTGGTCAGCTTGAACTCGATCAGGGTGATGAAGAGCTGGACGGCGAGGATGAAGAAGGCAAGCAGCACCACCACCCAGGCAAACAGCAGCACCGCGATCTGGATGAAGTTCTCGAAGAAGCTGACAAATCCCATCAGTCCGGAGATCGAATCGAGGATGGGCCTCCCAGCATCGAGACCGACCTGGGCGACCCGTCCTGGGCGCAGGAAATCCGCCGCCGACAGGCCGGTGCCGGAGGCTTTTAGCCCGAGGCCCGCGAAGCTATCGAAGACGATGCGGGCGAGGCTGTTCCAGTTGCCGATCAGGTAGGCGAAGATGCCGATGAACAGGGTCTTCTTGACGAGGCGCGCGATGACGTCCTCGTCCCTGCCCCATGCCCAGAACAGGGCGGCCAAGGTCAGATCGATCGCAGCCAGCGTGGCCGCCAGGAAGCCCACCTCGCTGCCCAGAAGCCCGAAGCCGCTGTCGATGTAGCTGGTAAAGACTTCGAGGAACCGGTCGATGACGCCTGTACCGCCCATCGGCTTTTACTCCGTGCTTTTTGCCCACGGGAGGGCGGGCTCACTCATGGAACATCCGGACGGTCGAAGGCTGATAACCTTGGTTGGGCGTGAGGAAGCGCCGGAGCTGCTCCCGCGCCTGATCCTGCGCGGCAACCCGCGCGGCTGCTTCCAGGCTCTGGGCGCGGCCCTGCGCAGCAATAGCGGCCGTCAGATCGGCGAGCTGCTGCGCCTGGAGCGCGAGAAGCTGATTGCCGGCCTGGGCCGCCTCCAGCGCCCCGGCTGCGCCCTGGCTCGCATCGACGAGGGCTGACATCTCGTTCCGGTTGGTGTCGAGATTGCCGACCACCGTCGCCTGGATGCGCAACGCATCCTGCAGGCCTGCCACCGAATTCTGCCAGCGCGCCTGCGCATTGGCGATCAGCGCGTAATCCGACTGGTTCGCCGACGCCGGCGCATAGGTCGTCGAGAACGCTTGATCGATCTGCTGGACGTCATAGG